>Ga0222428_100122_pt1 | contig 110198 bp, 98 predicted proteins | sample 2B5Ametagenome_FD_182471 | JGI IMG/M metagenome (GOLD analysis project Ga0222428, IMG submission 182471) | Enriched microbial communities from leaf-cutter ant dump, University of Wisconsin, Madison, United States - 2B5A (version 2) | ecosystem: Environmental > Terrestrial > Nest > Insects nest >...
GGCGCAACCGTAACGGGTTGTGACCTGGCTCAAGGCATTGTCAGCCGCATCACCAGCCGCTTTGCTTGCGCAGCACGAACGGCACGGGCGCGGGCACCGGCCCGCTGGCGCCCGGGGCGGCCTCGGGGCTCCAGGTGCCGCGGATTTCCTTGCCGCAGCGGCCCTCGGCGACCTCGCCCAGCCAAGTGGCGCTGATGCGCTTGCCGTCCTCCGACTCCTCCAGCGTGAGCTGGCCGTCGTCCACGTCGCCCACGACCTGCACCGTCCGTCCGCCGCGCTGCAGGGTGCCGCGCACGCTCTCGCGCAGCTCCGGGTGCGGCCCCAGGCGCAGCGCCACGGCCTGGCCGCCGAGTTCGGCCTGCCAGTGGCCCAGCAGATGGCGCTGCTGCATGTCCGTGGCGGCAGGGCAGGGGGCTTGCTCTGGTTGTGAGGTTTTTTGCGCCCAAACGCCCGTGGAGAAAGCGCTGGCAGCTATCAAAAGAAGAGTGGCGATGCGGGTCATGGCGTGCGGTTGTCGGCCTGGGCCTTGCGCGCGGCGAATTCGGCGCGCAGGGCCTTGAGTTTCTCGCGCGGGTCTTCGCGCGCGGTGCGGGCGTCGAGCTTCATTTCGGCGATGAAGCGGCTGGGCTGGCAGGCCACCATCTCGCGGCCCTTCTTGCGCTTCTTCGTCCAGCTCACCACCAGGGTGCGCTGGGCGCGGGTGATGCCCACGTACATCAGGCGGCGCTCTTCCTGCAGGCGCGCCGCCGTGTCGTGGCTGACTTTTTCCTGGCGGCCCTCGTCGTCGTCGAGCTTGAAGGGCAGCATGCCCTCGGTCACGCCCACCAGGACGACGTGCGGCCACTCCAGCCCCTTGCTGGCGTGCAGGGTGGAGAGCACCACCATGTCCTGCTCCTGCTCGCGCTCCGAGATGGTGGAGAGCAGCGCGATGGTCTGCGCGACTTCGAGCAGGCTCTTGGTCTCGCTTTGCACGCCGCTGCCTTCCTCGGCCTGGCCGCCCGCGCGCTGGGCCATCCAGTCGCAGAATTCGAGCACGTTGCTCCAGCGCGCGGCGGCCACTTTCTCGCTGTCCTCGCTGTCGTACAGGTGCTGCTCGTAGCCCAGCTCCTTGAGCCAGTCGGCCAGGAAGGCGCGCGCCGCCTCGGCGCCATGGGTGTGGCGCGCGCGGTACTCCAGCTCGTTGACGGTGCGGCCGAACTCCATCAGACCCTCCAGCCCGCGCCGGGGAATGACGGCGGGCAGCATGGCGTTGAACAGCGCGCCGAACATGCTCTGCTTGTGCTGCGTGGCGAACTCGCCCAAAGCGCCGAGCGTGGTGTGGCCGACGCCGCGGCGCGGGCTGGTGATGGCGCGCAGGAAGGCCGGGTCGTCGTCGCTGTTGATCCACAGGCGGAACCAGGCGCACAGGTCCTTGATCTCGGCGCGGTCGAAGAAGCTGGTGCCGCCCGACACCTTGTAGGGGATGTTGGCCTTGCGCAAGGCCTTCTCGAACGGCTTGGCCTGGTGGTTGGCGCGGTAGAGCACGGCGAAGTCCTTCCACGCCGGCGGCGGATTGGCGGCGGCGCGCAGGCTCTGGATGCGCGCCACGGCGCGCTCGGCCTCGTGCTCCTCGTTGTCGCAGTCCTGCACGCGCACCGGCTCGCCCTCCCCCAGCTCGGAAAACAGCGTCTTGGGATACAGCTTGGGGTTGGGCTGGATGACGTTGTTGGCCGCGCGCAGGATGGCGCTGGTGGAGCGGTAGTTCTGCTCCAGCTTGATCACCTTGAGCTGCGGGAAGTCCTGCGGCAGCTTCTTCAAGTTGTCCAGCGTGGCGCCGCGCCAGCCGTAGATGCTCTGGTCATCGTCGCCCACGGCGGTGAAACGCGCGCGTTCGCCCACCAGGAACTTCAGCAGTTCGTACTGCGTGGCATTGGTGTCCTGGTATTCATCGACCAGCACGTGGCCCAGGATGCGCTGCCACTTCTCGCGCACCTCGGGGTGGTGGCGCAGCAGACGCATGGGCATGCCGATCAGGTCGTCGAAATCCACGCTCTGGTAGGCGGCAAGGCGCTCCTCGTAGCGCTGCATGATGAGGGCGATGCTGCGCTCGTGGTCGTCCTGCGCCATGGCCAGGGCCTTGCGCGCGTCCCAGCCCTGGTTCTTCCAGGCGCTGATGGTCCATTGCCATTGGCGCGCGGTGGCCAGGTCGGTGGTGCCGCCCGCGCAGTCCTTGAGGATGCCACTCACATCGTCCGCGTCGAGAATGCTGAACGAGGGCTTGAGGCCGAGCACGTGGCCGTCCTCGCGCACCATGCGCACGCCCAGGGCGTGGAAGGTGCACACCAGCACGTCCTTGGCCTGGCGGCCGATGAGGCCGCTGGCGCGCTCGCGCATCTCGGCGGCGGCCTTGTTGGTGAAGGTGATGGCGGCGATGCGCCGGGGCTGCAGCCCGGTTTCGATCAGCCGCGCGATCTTGTGCGTGATGACGCGCGTCTTGCCCGAGCCCGCGCCCGCGAGCACCAGGCACGGGCCTTCGGTGTAGTGCACTGCCTGGAGCTGGGCGAGGTTGAGACCGGCGGACATGGGAGGAAAGAGGGGCAGATCGGGCGGGCGCAAGCGCGGAGCGCGCATGATAGCGGCGGAAAAAATTTCACGGGCCCGAGTCCTGGGCCGCCCTGCGCGCAGGGCGAGAATGCGCCGGTGCTCTCCGTCCTGCAAATCACCTTTCCGTTCTTCGCCCTGGTGCTGTGCGGCTACCTGGCAACGCGCACCGGCGTGCTGCCGGTGCCGGCCATCGGCGGGCTGAACACCTTCGTGCTGTACTTCGCGCTGCCGTGCATGCTGTACCGCTTCGGCGCTGGCACGCCCATTGCGCAGCTGCTCGACCCGGTGGTGGGCGGCGTGTACCTGCTGTGCGCGCTGCTCTTGGTGGGCGTGACCATCGCCGCCACGCGGCGCGGGCGCATCGGCTGGAACGATGCGGCCTTCGGCGCGCTGGTCACGGCGTTTCCCAACTCGGGTTTCATGGGCGTGCCGCTGCTGGTGGCGCTGCTGGGCCAGGCCAGCGCGGGGCCGGTCATCGTCACCATGGCGCTGGACATGTGCGTTACCAGCTCGCTGTGCATCGCGCTGTCGCGGCTCGATGGCGCAGGTGCGCACGGCGCGGCGGTGGCGCTGCGCAACGCCCTGCGCGGCATGGCCGTGAACCCCATGCCCTGGGCCATCTTCCTGGGCGCGCTGGCGTCGGCGCTGCAGTGGCGCTTGCCCACGCCGGTGGACCAGACCCTGGTCATGCTGGCCGGCGCAGCCTCGCCAGTGGCGCTGTTCACGCTCGGCGCGGTGCTGGCGCGCTCGCAAACCAGCCTGCACGAACAAGTGCCCTGGCGCCAGTACGTGCCGCTGGCGCTGGCCAAGCTGGTACTGCACCCGCTGCTGGTGTGGGGGGTGGGCCGGGCTGCCATCGCCCTGGGGGCGCCTTTGTCGGACTTCACCCTGACAGCGCTGGTGCTGGTGGCGGCGCTGCCCAGCGCCAGCAACGTGGTGCTGCTGGTGGAGCGCTTTGGCGCCCATGGTGGGCGCGTGGCGCGCATCATCCTTGTGTCGACGGTGCTCGCGTTCCTGAGCTTTTCCGCAGCCGTGGCCCTGCTGGCGTGAGGGCCGGGTGGCTCAGGCGTTGTCCTGCACCACGGGCTGGCGGCTGCCTGCGGCCAGCGTGATACGGGTGCGCTTGAGCAGCGGGTTGGCGGGCGCCGTGCCGTCCGCGTTGAGCGGCTTGACCTTGTTGTAGACCACGGTCAGCGCCGCCGCTGTGAGCGTGGCGCTGGCATAACCCTGCGCGTTGTGGTCAACGTAGGCGAAGTCGGGGTTGTGGGCGCGCAGCAGGCCGTCGAAGCCCTCGGGCGTGGCCACCAGCGCGGCCAGCGGCGTACCGCCCGCGCCGGCCTTGATGTAGGTGTAGAAGCTGGAGCTGCTGATGCCCGCGGACACGAAGTCCACCACGGCGGGCGTGCCGGTCGCGGGGTTGGCCGGGTCGTCGCGCACCACGCCGCATTGGAAGGCGTGCAGGTCGCCCGTGATCGCCACCACGTTCTGGATGCCGTTGCTGGTGATGTGCCGCAGCAGGTCGGCGCGGTGGCTGGGGAAGCCGTCCCAGGCGTCGCAGTTGACCACGTACTGGGCGTTGTAGGGCGCGGGCGCCAGGGCCCGCAAGTCCAGCCACAGGCGGCTGAGCATGACCTCGTTGCCCCAGATCTTCCAGGTGGAGGTGCTGTTTTTGAGCGTCTGCTTCCACCAGTCGGTCTGGGTTGTGCCCAACATGGACGGCGTGCGCCCCAGGGCCTGGGTCTTGAGGGCCTCGAACTGTGCCAGCACGGGCTGCTGCACGAAGTAGCGCGAGCCGATGGAGTCGCCGCCGTTGATCGGGTCGTGCCCCTGGGCCTGGGCGATGACCGCCTCGGACACGAGGTGGTCGTCGCGGTACAGACGCTGGTCGGTCATCACCAGGTGGGCGAGGTTGCCGAACTTGAAGTCCCGGTAGATGCGCAGGTTGGTGTAGGCGGCGTTGGCGCTGTCGAACGACATGTCGCCAAAGTCGACCGGCATGTATTCCAGCCAGGCCTGGCTGGCCGCGCGGCGGCGCGCGGTTTCCTGCTTGTTTTCGTTGGTGTAGGTCTGGTGGTCCTGCCAGCAGTCGTCGCTGAACTCATGGTCGTCCCAGGTGGCGATCAGGGCGAACTTGGCATGCAACGCCTGCAGCCGCGCGTCGCCGCGGTAGGTGCGGTAGAGCGTGCGGTAGTCGGCCAGCGTGGTGGCGTAGACGGTGCCGTCGGCCAGCTTGGTGCCGTTGGGCAGGCTGATGCGCGGGTGCGCCGGCTCGGCCGCGCCGGACTGGAAGGCCGCACCCACGGTTTCGTAGATGTAGTCGCCCAGGTGCACGATGAAGTCCAGGTCGGACTCGGCGGCCAGCAGGTTCATCGCGGCCCAGTGGTTCACGCTCCAGTCCTGGCAGGTGAACCAGGCGAAGCGCAGTTGCGGCACGGTCGCGCCCGCAGCAGGCGCGGTCTTGCCGGTACCGACTGCGCTGAAGTCGTTGCCGGCCACGAAGCGGTAGTACAGCGGCGTGGCCGAGGGCAGTCCTGTGACCTTGGCGCGCACGGTGAAGTCGTAGGTGGCGCTGGCGGTGAGCGCCACGTCGGCCAGCAGCGTGTCAAACCGCGTGCTCTTGGACACCTGCAACCGCACCGGCACATCGCCGGCGGAACCGTCCGTGCGCACGCAGCGGCTCCAGAACACCAGGCTCGACTCGCGTGGGTCGCCGCTGGCCACGCCCTGCGGGAATTGGTAGCGGCCCGTGGGCTCGTCATCTCCGCCACCGCAGGCGCTGAGCGCAGAGGCGGCGACGACGAAGAAGCTGGTGCGGGCGAGGAAGCGGCGGCGGTCCATTGAGGGAGTCATAGTGCGCGCGGGGGCGGTTGGTGAAGCGCCCCAGCGTATGGCCCCGGTATGACGGTGCCGTGAAAGCTGCACCGCCGCTCAGAGGCTTCAATACTCCCAGAACATGCGCTGCAGTTCTTGCGTGCTGGCGCCCTTGGCCAGTGCCAGCATGGTCAAGATGCGGGCCTTTTCCGGGCGCAGATCATGGGCCACCACCCAGTCGTACTTGTCGTCGGGCTGCTCGGCGTTGCGCAGCACGAAGCCATAGGGCACGCGCGAGGCACGCACGATGACGGTGCCCTTGGCGCGTGCGTCCTGCAGCGGCTTGACCATGCGGTCGGCCACCGAACCATTGCCCGTGCCGGCGTGGATGATGGCCTTGGCGCCGCTCGACACCAGGGCGTTCACGGCCGTGGGCTGCACGTTGCCGTAGGCGTAGACGATGTCCACCTGCGGCAGGGCCGTGATGGTGTCGATGTTGAACTCGGACTGGTTGGTGTGGCGCTTGACCGGGGCGCGGAACCAGTAGTTCTTGCCCTCCACCACCATGCCCAGCGGACCCCACTGGCTCTTGAAGGCGCTGGTCTGGACGTTGATGTCCTTGTTCACGTCGCGGGCGGTGTTGATCTCGTCGTTCATGGTGACGAACACGCCCTTGCCCTTGGCATCCTTGGAGGCGGCCACGCTCACGGCGTTGACCAGGTTCAGCGCGCCATCGGCCGACAGGGCGGTGCCCGGGCGCATGGAGCCGACCACGGCGATGGGCTTGTCGGTGTGCACCGTCAGGCTCAGGAAGTAGGCGGTCTCGGCCAGGGTGTCGGTACCGTGGGTGATGACGATGCCGTCCACGTCGCTTTGCTTGGCCAGTTGCGACACACGCTGCGCCAGCTTGAGCAGGTGCTCGTTGGTGAAGCTCTCGGAGGCGATCTGGAACACCTGCTCGCCCGACACCTTGGCGATGTTGCCCAGCTCAGGCAGGCCGGCCAGCAGCTTGTCCACCGGCACCTTGGCGGCTGAGTAGGTGGCACTGTTCATGGCCGAGGCCCCGGCGCCGGCAATGGTGCCACCGGTGGCCAGCACCACGACATGGGGCTTGGTGGCGGCCTGGGTGGCTGCACTCACAGCGGCCGGGCTGGCGTCTTGCGCCAGGCTCAGTGCAGGGGCGCCGGCGATACCGGCGAGGACGATGGCCGCGGCCACCAGGGATTTGCGCAAGGGCTGGAAGGTCATGTGTGGATTCCCATCAAAAAACGGCCTTGTGAACCGTGGGCAGGCACGATGCCCGAAAAGAATGCGCTTGGCATTGGTGAAAACACGGGCAGCGCATGCATTTCATGCACGGGGCGTGATGCAGGAATCATGCCTGCTGCGCGGTGTCTGGGCCCTCAAGGCGGGTCAGATGGCTTGTGGGTCGACGTCCACCAGCCAGCGCACCAGGCCTTTGTGCCGTGCGCGCTCGGCGTGCAGCAGCGGCTGCCAGGCGGCCAGGAAGCGCTGCAGTGCGGTGCGGCTGGTGCTTTCCAGCAGCATTTGCGCGCGCTCCACATTGGCCACGCGCTGCACCGCCAGCGGGACTGGCGGAAAGATGAACACCTGCTCCAGCCCCGGCAGCGGGGTGGCCCGCGCCGCATCGCCGGCGGCCTGCAGGAAGGCCTGGGCTGTTTCCTGCGTACGCGCGTCGGCGCGCACCAGGGCCTGGAAGGCGAAGGGCGGCATGCCGGCCTGGGCGCGTTCGCCGAGCTGCTGGGCCGCGAAAGCCGGGTAGTCATGGCGGCGCAGCGCAGCGAACAGCGCGTGATCGGGATGCCAGGTCTGCACCCACATCTCGGGCTGGCTGGCCTGGTCGGCCATGTAGCGCGCGTCGCGCCCGGCGCGGCCTGCCGCCTGCATGAGCAGTGCGAACAGGCGTTCGGGCGCGCGGAAGTCGCTGGAGAACAGTGCCCCGTCGGGCTGCACCGCAGCCACCAGGGTGATGCGGCGGAAGTCGTGGCCCTTGGCCACCATCTGCGTGCCCACCAGCACGTCCACCTCGCCGGCGTGAACCTGGGCGAGCTGTTCTTCCAGCGCACCTTTGGCGCGCGTGGTGTCGGCGTCGATGCGCGCCACACGCGCGGCGCGGCGTGCGGGGGTGATGACGTTGCGCAGCAGTGCGGCCAACTGCTCCTCCAACTGCTCGGTGCCGCGCCCCACGGGGGCGATGTCGAGGTTGCCGCAGCCTGGGCAGGCGCGTGGCACGCGTTGCGCGAAACCGCAGTGGTGGCAGCGCAGGCTGCGGTCGGTTTTGTGGAACACCTGGTGTGCGCTGCAGTGCGGGCAGTCGCTCTTCCAGCCGCAGGCGTGGCAGTGCAGCACCGGGGCGAAGCCGCGCCGGTTCAGTAGCACCAGGCACTGCTCGCCACGCTCCACGCGCTCGGTCATGGCGGCCAGCAGTGGCGGTGAGAAGACCGCGCCGCGTGGTTGCTGCGCCATGTCCACCAGACGCAGGCGCGGTAGCGCGCCCGCGCCAATGCGGCTGGGCATATGCAGCCGCAGGTAGCGCCCGCCTTGCGGGTCCTCGGGCGTGGGCGGGCGGCTGGCGTGCCAGCTTTCCAGCGAGGGTGTGGCGCTGCCCAGGATGACCTTGGCGCCCTGCTCGCGCCCGCGCCATAGCGCCAGATCGCGCGCCGAGTAGCGCGCGCCTTCCTGTTGCTTGTAGCTGGCGTCGTGCTCTTCGTCGACCACGATCAGCGCCAGCCCCGGCAGGCTGGCGAACACCGCCATGCGCGTACCCAGCACGATGCGCGCGCGCCCGCTGTGCGCGGCCAGCCAGCTGGCCAGGCGTTGCGGATTCGTCATGCCACTGTGCAGGCTGACCACGCTGCCTGCGCCATACAGCGGCGCGAAGCGGGCGCGAAAGCGCGCTTCAAGCTGCGGCGTGAGGTTGATCTCGGGCACCATCACCAGCGCCTGGGCTCCCGGGTCGCGTGCCAGCGCGGCCTGCACGCTGTGCAGGTACACCTCGGTCTTGCCACTGCCGGTGCTGCCATACAGCAGAAAGGGTCCGGGTTGCGACGCGATTTGGTTGCACACGCTTTGCTGCTCAGCGCTGAGTGCTATGGTTTCGGTATTTTCTGGGGCGTCCGGCGCGTCCTGCGCGGGCGCGGCCGGGCGGCGCAGGCGGCGTGCGAGCTGCTCGGGGCCGAGTTCGCGCAATTGCGGCGGCAGCGCGGCCAGTGCTACTTCGCCCAAGCCGCGCTGGTAGTAACGCGCGGCGAAGGCCACCAGGCGGCGCCAGGCGGTATCCAGCGGCGCCAGCCCGGCGAGCACGCCGGCCACGGGGCGCAGCTGCGCCGTGGCCGGGGGGGGCTCGCCGGCGGAGGCATCCCACACCACGCCCAGCACCTCGCGCTGGCCCAGGGGCACGCGCACCAGCGTGCCGGGCGCCAGGGCTTCGGTGTGCTGGTAGCTGAGCAGGTCGCCCACGCCGCTGTGTGCGGGGGTCTGGACGGCCACGTGCAGGATGCAGGTCATTTAGCGGAACTTGTTCACACGGTTTGGCAGATGCGGGGCTAAGTGCTTGATGTGCCTGGGTTTGCCGGGTCATCCACGGTTTCTGTGGATAACTTTGTGGGCATCCTGTAGCCACCCCGGCCCAGGCCGCATGAATACTGGGCCCGGACGGATTGCACGCAAATTGGGCAAAAAAGAAAAAACCTTATGAATCAACGCTCTTGGCCTCTGCCAGCAGGGGGATGGGGGCGAACGCCATGGGCTGTGCGGAGGCGTGGCTTGCTATCGTTTTTGTGCATAAGTAGCACTGCGTGGCACCAAATGGCCAAAGAGAGGGTGGTTTTGTGCTAGGGTTTTCACCTAGAAATTGCCATTCTGTCTTCGGTTTCAGGCGCAAGTGCTTGATTTTTCGGAGGTTTCACGGGGTATCCCAAAAAACTGTGGATAACTTTGTTGACATCCCTGGGGAAGCGCGCCCAAAGCCTTGAAAAATGGGGCTTTCGCTGGATTGCACGGAAAATGGGCAAAACCGGCAATCCATTGAAAATCAAGCACTTACGTAAGTTATCCGGCCGGCGCCCGGGGCGCCGTCAGCCTGGCCCAGGACTTGTAACACCCGGGCTGCGCAGTGCATAAGTGCCCGCTCACCTCTCTCGGCGCATCAGCCCTGGCGCAGGGCGCGCGAATGGCTGTGCACCGCCTCGACCAGCGCCGCCACGTGCTCGGGCGGGGTGAACTGGCTGATGCCGTGGCCCAGGTTGAAGATGTGCGTGGGGCCGGTGGTGGTCTTGTCGGTGTGGGGCGTGCCAAAGCTGTCGAGCACCGCGCGCGCCTGTGCGGCCACCATCTCCGGTGGAGCAAACAGCACGTTGGGGTCGATGTTGCCCTGCAGCGCCTTGCCGGGGCCGCCCACCTGGCCGCCGACGATGGCGCGCGCCTTGCCCAGGTTGGCCGTCCAGTCCAGGCCCAGCACTTCGCAGTCGATGTCTTTCATGTCTTCCAGCCAGATGCCGCCGCCCTTGGTGAAGACGATGCGTGGCACGTCTTGCCCGTCCACGCCGGTGCGCTTGAGCTGCGCCAGCACGCGGCGCGTGTATTCCAGGCTGAACTGCTGAAAAGCACCATCGGCCAGCACGCCGCCCCAGCTGTCGAAAACCATCACCGCCTGGGCGCCCGCGTCAATCTGCGCGTTCAGGTAGGCGGCCACGGCGTCGGCGTTCACGGCCAGGATGCGGTGCATCAGGTCGGGGCGGCTGTACATCAGGCTCTTGACCAGGCGGTAGTCGTCGCTGCCCTTGCCTTCGACCATGTAGCAGGCCAGCGTCCAGGGGCTGCCCGAAAAGCCGATCAGCGGCACACGGCCATTCAGCGCCTTGCGGATGCTGGTGACGGCATCGAACACGTAGCGCAGCTTGTCCAGGTCGGGCGCGGCGAGCTGGGCCACGTCGGCTTCGGTGCGCACCGACTGGGCAAAGCGCGGGCCCTCGCCCTCGGCAAAGGAGAGGCCCAGGCCCATGGCGTCGGGCACGGTGAGGATGTCGCTGAACAGAATCGCCGCATCCAGCGGAAAGCGCTCCAGCGGCTGCAGCGTGACTTCGGTGGCGTAGTCCACGTTCATGGCCAGGCCCATGAAGCTGCCTGCTTTGGCGCGCGTGGCCTTGTACTCGGGCAGGTAGCGGCCCGCCTGGCGCATCAGCCACAAGGGGGTGTAGTCGGTGGCCTGGCGACGGCAGGCGCGCAGGAAGGTGTCGTTGAGGAGGGGGGGGAATTGCATGGCCCCGATTGTCTCGCACCGCGAGGAAGACCCTGGCGGAAGGCCCCGGCGCAGCGTGGTAGCTTCGCAGGCTATCTGACCGGAGAACCACACCATGCACCCCACCTCCCTGCAGCGCACCGAGAACGCCCTGGCCGCCATTGCGGCGGCGGGCGAAGAGGGCCGGCGCATCTTCACCCGCGTGTACGCCGAGGCCGCGCTGGCCGCGGCGCGCGCGGCCGATGCGCGCGCCGCCAGCGGCACGCCGCTGGGCCCGCTCGACGGCTGCGTGGTGTCGGTGAAAGACCTGTTCGACGTGGCGGGCGAGCCCACCACGGCCGGCTCGGCCGTGCTGCGCAGCGCCAAGCCAGCGACGCAAGACGCGGCCATCGTGCAGCGCCTGCGCGCTGCGGGCGCGGTGATCGTTGGTAAAACCAACATGACCGAGTTCGCGTTCTCGGGCGTGGGCATCAACCCGCACTTCGGCACGCCCGGCAACGCGGTCGATACCACGCGCATTCCGGGCGGTTCGTCGGCCGGCGCCGGGGTGGCGGTAGCGCGCGGTTTTTCCGACATCTCGATTGGCTCGGACACCGGCGGTTCGGTGCGCATTCCCGCGGCGCTCAATGGCATCACTGGCTTCAAGCCGACGCAGCAGCGCGTGCCGCGCGACGGCGCCTTCCCGCTGTCGTTCACGCTGGACGCGGTTGGCCCGCTGGCGCGCAGCGTGCTCGAATGCGCCCAGGCCGATGCCGTCATGGCCGGCCAGCCGTGGCAGCCGCTGCCGCGCCGCCAGCTGCGCGGCCTGCGCGTGGGCGTGCCGCGCGGTCTGCTGTTCACGCAGACCGAAGACGCCGTGGCGCAGGCCTTTGAACAGGTGCTGCAGGCGCTGGCGCAGGCCGGCGCCCGTGTGGACGACGTGGCGCTGGACGACTGGCTGGGTGCGCCCGCCCGGCTGCAGCAAAACGGCAGCATCACCGCCGCGGAAGCCGCGCATATTCACGCCGACGTGCTGGCCCACCAGCCCGACGCCATCGACTCCGCCGTGCTGGCGCGCCTGCGTCCGGGCCAGTCGATCATGGCGGCGCACTACGTCGGCCTGCTGCGCGCGCGCCAGCGCCTGATGGCCGAGCTCGATGCGCAGATCGCCGACTACGACGTGCTGCTGCTGCCCACGGTGCCTATGCAGGCGCCGCGCATCGACGCGCTTGACCATGACGCCGACGCCTACCACCGCACCAACGTGCTGCTGCTGCGCAACACCACGGTGTTCAACTTCTACGACCTGCCGGCGCTGTCGCTGCCGATCACGCAGCCCGCGGGCGTGTTGCCGGTCGGCCTGATGGTGGTCGGCCAGCGCAGCGCCGACCGCGCGCTGCTGGCCATTGGCCACAGCCTGCAAACCCAGCTGGCGCCACTGCGGTGACCCGCGCCTTGCCGTGGGCCTTTGTGGGGGCCTCCAGCGCTTGTTGGATCAGCGCTGGCAGCGTTTGAACGAGGCGCTTTATCCCCGGGCGCTGCGCGCCAGCGCCTGGTCGATGTCCCACAGGATGTCATCCAGGTCTTCAATGCCCACCGACAGGCGCACCATGTCGGGCGAGACGCCCGCGCGCTGCAGCTCTTCTTCGCTCAGCTGGCGGTGCGTGGTCGAGGCGGGGTGGATCACCAGGGTTTTGGCGTCGCCAATGTTGGCCAGGTGGCTGGCGAACTCGCAGGCGTCGATGAATTTCTCGCCCGCTGCGGCACCGCCCTTCACGCCAAACGTCAGGATGCCCGAGGCGCCGGGCTGCCCGTCCACCGCGCGGAACTGCTTTTGCGCCAGCGCGTGGTAGGGCGAATCGGGCAGGCCGGGGTAGTTCACCCAGGCCACCTGCGGGTGGTTTTGCAGGAATTGAGCGACGGCCAACGCGTTGCGGCAGTGCTCGCGCATGCGCAGGTGCAGCGTTTCGGCGCCTTGCAGCAGCTGCCAGGCGTTCATGGGCGAGAGCACGCCGCCAAAGGTGCGGTTCACCTCCATGCGCGCTTTCATGGTGTAGCCAAAGTCGCCAAAGGTCTCGTAGAACTTCACGCCGTGGTAGGCGCGGCTGGGCTCCACCATCTCGGGGAACTTGCCGTTGCCGCCCTCCACCACCACGCCGCCCATGGTGGTGCCGTGGCCGCCGATGTACTTGGTGGCGCTGTGCACCACGATGTCGGCGCCCAGCGCCAAAGGGTTGCACAGGTAGGGGCTGGCCACGGTGTTGTCGATCACCAGGGGCACACCATGCGCGTGCGCCACGTCGGCTATTCGCCCAATGTCCAGCACGTTCACCAGCGGGTTGCCAATGGTTTCGCCATACACGGCGCGCGTGTTCGGGCGCATGGCGCGGGCGAAGTTGTCTGGGTCTGCGGGATCGACAAAGGTGGTTTCAATGCCTAAGCGGGCAAAGCCCACGCCCAACTGCCCCACCGTGCCGCCGTACAGCGTGCTGGCCGCCACGATGTGGTCACCCGTTTTCAAAATGGCCAGCAGCGCCGCCATTTGCGCCGCCATGCCGCTGGCGCAGGCCAGCGCGGCGCGGCCGTTTTCCAGGTTGGCAATGCGCTCTTCCAGCACCGCCACCGTGGGGTTGCTGATGCGGCTGTACACGTTGCCAAAGGTCTGCAGGTTGAACAGGCTGCTGGCGTGCTCGGCGTCGTCAAAAACGAAGCTGGTGGTCTGGTGGATGGGCGTGGCGCGCGCGCCGGTAACGGGGTCGGGGCGGGCGCCTGCGTGGATGGCGCGGGTGCCAAAGCCAAAAGTGCGCTCAGCGCCGGGAGATGCGTGGTCTGCCATGGTTTTATGCAAAAAAAGCCTCCAGCGCTTATGGGGCAAGCGCTGGCAGCTATTGATTCAGGAGTGGTGGGTGCCCGTGCGGGGTCAGTACGGCAGTTGCTGTAGCCGCTTCGAGGAGATCACCTTGGTGTTCACCCCCATCCAGCCCAGGCCGCCGAAGATGCGCGCGTGCTCAATCTTCACGCAGCGGTTTTGCACTGTCAGCAGCCCGGCCGCTTCGGCCTGCTGTACGGCGGCTTCGTTGAACACGCCCAGCTGCAGCCACAGGCAGCGCGCGCCCACGGCCACGGCTTCTTCGGCCAGCGGCGGAATGTCTTCGCTCTTGCGAAAGCAGTCCACCATGTCGATTTTTACGCCCTGCGCGGCCAGCGCGGCGGCGGCCTCGGTCACGCTGGCGTAGGCGGTTTCGCCCAAAATTTGCCCGCCTTCGCGCGCCACCAGCGGGTTCACCGGCACGATGCGGTAGCCATGTGCCTGCATGTACTTGGCGGCAAAGTAGCTCGGGCGGTGCCACTGGGGCGACAGGCCCACCACGGCCAGGGTGCGGCAGCGCGTGAGGATGCCTTGCAGGGTGCTGATGGTGTCGGGAGTACGGCTCATGCGCTGGAGTGTACGCAGTGCATGCTGTGCTGCCTGGGCGCGCTTGTGAGGATGTCCTGCGGCGGCCCGGCGGTCACCTGTGTCACTTGTACTTCACGCTGCACCCATACGCCTGCGTCACCGCCTGGGCCACGGGCCGGCCGGCCGCCAGGTCGGCCAGCGCGGCCTTGACGTAGTTGGTGGCCTTGGGAATGTCGGCCGGGCGGGCCGAGGCAATGCTGTCGATGGCGCCCGCGTACACCAGCGTGCCTTCGGGGTTGACGATAAACATATGCGGCGTGGTGCGGGCGCCGTAGGCCTGGCCCGCGGTGCCTTCCTCGTCCATGAGCACGGCCGTGGCCACGCCCTTGCGCTCGTGCAGCCAGTGGGCCAGCGCGGCGGGCGGCAGGTAGTCGCCGCTGGCCTTCGCGGTGGAGTTGATGGACAGCCACACCACGGCATGGTCGATGGCGTCCTTCTGCGTGGCGGGCATGTTGCCGCTGTCGTAGTGCTTGCGCACGAAGGGGCAGCCGGGGTTGGTCCACTCCAGCACCACGGTTTTGCCCTTGTAGTCCGACAGGCGCACGGGCTGGCCGGCGGTGTCCGGCAGCGTGAAGTCGGGCGCGCGCTGGCCCACGGTGGCGCCGGCCTGGGCCAGCGAGGGCAGGGCGCTGAACGCCATCAGGGCGGCGCTGGCAATCAGCGAGCGGCGGCAAAGCGTGGGCATGGCGGGTTCTCCTTCTTGGGGGGTGAAAGTCAAAAAAGATAGCTGCTTGCGCAGGCCCTGCTTCGCCTTTCCACGCAAAGAACAGTAAAGACTTGCAAGCAAACCATGGTGCCGCAAGCGTCTTTTTTAGAGTGCCGCCAGCGCCGCGCGCAGGTCGTTGGCGCTGAGGATTTCGCTGAACACCACGGGCGCCTTGCCCGGCGCGTGCAGCACGTACACCGGCACGCCGCTGCGCCCCAGTTGCGTGAGGGCGGCGGTGATGGCGGGGTCGCGCCGCGTCCAGTCCGCGCGCAGCAGGGCCACGTTCCGCGCGGCCAGGTCGGCCAGCACCTCGGCATCGGCCAGCGTGGTTTTCTTGTTGTACTGGCAGGTCACGCACCAGGCGGCGGTGTAGTCGACGAACACGGGGCGGCCGGTGGCCACGATCTCGTCGGCCAGGCCGGGGCGCCAGGGCTGCCATGCTCCTGAAACAGGAGCTTTTTGCGCCTGCTGTTCGCTGATTTCAACGATGTTTGGCATCCAATTCCAGGCCAGCCAAGCGCAAGCAGCTATGGAAAGCGGAGCAATCAGCCGACGCGCCGTGCCGCGCAGCGTCAGCGCCCACACGGCCATGGACAGTGCCACCAGCAGCGCCAGCAGCGCCGCTGCGCCGTCGATGCCGGTCTGCTGCCCCAGCACCCACACCAGCCACACCACCGTGGCCAGCATGGGGAAGGCCAGGAAGCGGCGCAGCGTCTGCATCCAGGCGCCGGGGCGCGGCAGCGCGCGCGCGAAGGCGGGCAACCAGCTCGCCAGCAGGTAGGGCAGCGCCAGGCCCAGGCCCAGCGCGGCGAAGATGCCCAGCGCCTGCGCAGCCGGCAGCGTGGCCGTGAGGCCGAGCGACGCGCCCATGAACGGCGCCGTGCACGGCGAAGCCACGGCCACGGCCAGCACGCCGGTGAGGAAGGCGTCTGCCACCGGGTGGCGCGCCTGCAGGCCGGCCAGCGATGACGGCAGCATGCGCCCGAACTCGTACACCCCGGCCAGGTTCAGCGCGATCAGCGTGAACAGCACCGCCAGCGTGGCCACCACGGCCGGCGACTGCAGCTGAAAGCCCCAGCCCACGGCCTCGCCCGCGGCGCGCAGCCCGAGCATGAGCGCGCCCAGGCCAAGGAAGGACAGCAGCACGCCCGCGGTATAGGCCAGCCCGCTGATGCGGTGCGCGCGCGTGTCTTGCGCGTGGCGCGCAAAGCCCACCACCTTGATGGCCAGCACCGGGAACACGCAGGGCATCAGGTTCAGCACCAGCCCGCCCAGCAGCGCGCCGAGCAGGGCCAGCAGCCAGGTGCCCAGGGGCGCGGCGGCGGGGGCGGCTGCCGCGCCGGGCGCCGGGCTGTTGCCCAGCTGCGCATTGGCGCGCAGCGCCGCCTCCAGCGCGGGTGACACGGTAGCGGCAGCGGCCAGCGCGGGCCAGCCGCCCGCCACCGGCAGCTCGGCGCGCCAGCCCTGGCCACCGTGCGCCAGCACCACGGGCAGGGGCTCGGGGCTGGCGCTGCGCTGGGGCGACAGGGGGACGCGCGCCGTCCACACCGCGCCTTCCCACGCCTGGGTGTACGGCGCGGCGGTTTCGATCACGCTGGCGGTTTCGGCGAAAAACTCCAGCGTCTGCCCCTGCAGCGCGGCGGGCAGCCCGGCCACGCGCAGCACCAGCGCGCCGTCCTGCACGCGGGCGCTGCTGCTGCCGTCGCTGCCCACAGGCAGCGCCTGCGGTGCGGCCTGGTGCGCGGCGGCAAAGGCGGCGGCGTCCACCGCCGTGGTGCTGCGCAGCGGCAGTTGCAGCGTGAAGTGGCCTTCTTCCGGAATGCACTCCTTGCGGCACACCAGCCACGAGGCCTGCAGCTGCACCGTCACCTCCTTGGCCAGCGGCCCGGGCGCGAAGGCCCCCGACACCGTGACCGGCACGGGCAACAGCACCTGCCCCTCGTAGCCATAGTTGGCCAGGTTGCCAATGCGGATCTTGTGCGGCACGGGCCAGACGATCTCGCCCGCATCCATGCCCTCGGGCAGTTGCCATTGCAGTTGCGTGGGCAGGCCCGAGTCACCGGGGTTCTTCCAGTAGGTGTGCCACTCCGGCTGGTGCGTGATGGAGAGGCCCAGCCACAGCGGCTGGCCCGGCCCCACGCCCTCGGGCGCATGGGCCACCAGCTCGGCCCGCACGTACGGCGTGGTCACCACGCTGCTGCCGGCGGTAGCCGATGTTTTGAGGGAAATTTGCGCGCCAGCGCTTATGGAGAAAGCGCTGGTAGCTATGAAAATAAGAGTAAACAGCCAGCGCTGCAGCAGATGGGTGGACATGACGCAGGGTAGGAGCGCGCCGGCGGCGCCTTGGTTCCGTGCCTGCGATTGTGCGCGCGGCTGGCCGGCCGCCCGCCGGTCAAGGGCCGCGCCGCGGCTCAGCGCTTGCGTGCCACAGCCGCACCGGCCTTCTTGCGGATGCAGTAGTAGTAGGCGTTGCTGCCTTTGGGGTTGCGGTTGGGCACCACGCGCTCGTCGGCCGACTGCCGGGCCACGTAGAGCTGGCCGGTGCGCATGTGGTACAGCCGGTCGTTCTTGGCCTCGATGCCGCCGTGGTAGATGCCGGACGACTCGCCCACCTCCATCTCGTTTTCGGTGGGCAGCTCGGCGCCCTGGGTCTGGCAGTAGCGGCTGGCGGCTTCGAGCGACACCATCTGGTCACGGTGGCCGGGCGCGGGCTGCAGCCATTCGCGGTCGGCCAGCGGGTTGCGGTACGGCGCAAAGCGCGTGCTGTAGAAGTAGTGAAACACGTCCTGCGCCAGCGCCGCAGCGGCCTGCGAGGCCAGCGCCGTCACGGTGAAGCTCTGCGAGCTGCCGTCGGCCGGCTTGAGCAGCGTGGCCGTGACCTGGATCGAGCTGCCCTCGGTGCGCGCATAGGTCATGTACACCAGCAGCGTCACCTGCCCGGCCTTGGCCTTGAGCGCGGCCAGCGCGGTGGCGTCGAGCAGCGCCGGGCGCTGCAGCTCGGCCGGGGTGATGCCAGCGAAGTCGAAGCGCAGCTTGGGCGTGCGGATGGAGGTGGCGCGCGTGAGCCGGTCCAGCTCGCTGATGAACAGCACGTTCAGGCTGCGCCCCAGCTCGGCCAGCGCGGCGCGCTCGTGGTGCGTCTGCAACTGGTCCACCGCCTGCAGCGCGGCAATGGTGGTGGCGGGGTCGCCCTTGGCGGCGTGCAGCTCGTCAAAAATCTTGCGGTCGGCGGCGTACTCGGCGAAGTCGGTGGCGCGCACCACGGGAATGTTGGGCCAGACGACGAACTGCTGCCCTTCGGGGTCGCGGAAGTCTGCCGCCGCCAGGCCAGGCAGCACCAGCAGCACGGCGGCCAGGCAGCAGCGTTGCAGGTGGCGCAAAAGCAGGGGGAGGGGCGTCGTCATGGGCGGATCAAGGCGCAGTGTGCTTTAGATTGTGCCGCCGTCCCCCGTGCGGCCAAGGGCCGAGAAGGCGGCGCAAGCGGGCGCAATTCAGCCGCTACCATGCCGCCATGCCTGCACCTTCGCTGAATTCCTGGCCCGCGCGCCATTGGGCCGATGTTTCCACCCGCGACTTCGCCGCCGCGCAGGCCTCGGGCCTGGCGGCGCGCACCGTGGCGGTGCTGCCCGTGGCGGCGGTCGAGCAGCACGGGCCGCACCTGCCGCTGTCGGTCGATGCCACGCTGCTGCAGGGCGTGGTCGCCGCCGCGCTGCCGCAGCTGCCGGCCGACCTGCCTGTGCTTTTTCTGCCGCCGCAAGCCATCGGGCTGAGCACCGAGCACCTGTCCTACCCCGGCACGCTCACGCTCTCGCCGGCGACGCTGATCGCACTGTGGAGCGAACTGGGCGCCTGCGTGGCGCGCGCCGGGGTGAAGAAGCTGCTGCTGCTCAACGGCCACGGCGGCAACGTGGCGGCCATGGACATCGTGGCGCGCGAGCTGCGCCAGCGCCACGGGCTGCTCACTTACAGCGCAAGCTGGTTCAGCCTGCCGCTGCCCGATGCGGTGCAGGGCCTGTTCAGCGCGCAAGAGCACCGTTTCGGCATCCATGGCGGCGAGATCGAGACGTCGATGATGCTGCACCTCGCACCCGCCACGGTGCGCATGGAGGAGGCGCGCGACTGGCGCTCCACCTCGCAGGACCGCGCCGAGGCGCATGCCATCCTGGGCAACGGCCGCAGCGCCAAGATGGGCTGGGCCATCGAGGATTACCACCCGGCGGGCGCCGTGGGCAACGCGGCAGCGGCCACCGCCGCCAACGGGCAGGCCGTGGTGCAGGCGGCAGGCCAGGCGCTGGCGCACCTGCTGTCGGAGCTGCATGCGCTGCCCTTGTCCACGCTGGGCACGCCCGCGCAGCCGCGCTAATTCAACCGTCGACGTCGATCCATTCGCTGCCCCAATGGTGCAGCGCCTCGCGCAGGATCAGCAGTGCCGCCGCGAAGTCCGGGCGCTGGGGCAGGGCGGGGTCGGCATGGCCAGGGTGGTGTGCCTGGCTGGCCAGGCGGCTGAACAGGTTTTCCACCGCCGCGCGTGACAGGCGGGCAGGGCGCGCGGCCAGATCCGCCCCGGCGGCCAGCGCCACCTCACGCAGCAGCGGGCTGGCCGTGCGCAGCACGTAGGCCGTGCCCGGCAGCACCCGTGTGGCGGGCATTACCGCGTCTTCGACGATGGCGATGGCCTGCTCCAGCGCCAGCGCCGTGGGCATGCGAGTCCCAAAGGCCTGCGCCACCGTGCCCCAGCCCAGGGGCGCGGCATAGGCCGGCGCGGGCGGCAGCGGCACGAGCCGCAGGTGGTCGGACGCGAGCTGCAGATCGAAGGCAGCGGCACTGTGTGCTGGGGTGTGGGGCATGCCCCGGTTGTACACCGGAGCGGACCGGTGCGTTGTGCCTCAGGCGTGCGTGACCAGCGCGGCGTGCTCCGGCGCGTCCAGGTGCGGCAGGGTGTTGAAGGTCTGCAGCATCAGCCGCTTGGGCGAGATGGAGAACTCAGTCACCGCGCTGTTGCGGATGCGCATATTCAGCGCAATGGTCACTTCGGGCGATGTGCCCAGCACCTGGCCGACGGCGGTGGAGATGGGGCCGCCGCTGCTGACCAGCAGCACGTTCTGCCCGGCGTGTGCGCGGCGCACGAGCTCCAGCGCGGCGTGCACGCCGCTCGAGAAATCTTCCCAGCTGGGCATGCCCTGGGGGCTGATGGTGCCGCCCATCCACTGCGCCAGCGCGTCGCACAGGATGCGGAAATGCTGGCGGAACAACTCGGGCGTGTCCGGCTTGGCCAGGGGCGCGGTGTGGATGGCGCGGATCAGGGCCAGGCTGTCGTATTCGTCCAGGCCGGGCAGGGCCTGGGCGGGGGGCAACGGCCCCAGCGCCTCGCCGATGCCGGCCAAAGTTTGTGTGTGGCGCTGCAGCGTGCCGGTGAGCACGGCGTCGAAGCGCAGGCCGCGCGCGCGCCAGTACGCCCCCAGGCGTTGCGACTGCTCCAGGCCGCGCGGGCTGAGTTGGTCGTAATTGGCGGCGCCAAACGAGGCCTGGCCGTGGCGCACAAGGTAGAGGGTTCCCATGGCGGCGATTGTCCGGAGGCGCCGCGCCGTGGCCTGTCTCCGCAGCGACGGCTGCGGGGGGCAGTGTTGCATTGGGTCACAAGCTTCACCGGCCGTGCATGTTTGCGACATGCGCGGGCCTGCGCGCTGGCTGCAGAATGCACCATCGTTTCACCCCCAAGCGAAAGGACGAGACACCATGCAACACGCATACCGCCGCGCCGGTGCCGCCTTGGTAGCGGCTGCGCTGCTGGCGACTTCATCGCTGGCCATGGCGCAGCCCCATCGCCCGCCGCCCGGCCATGACCGGCGCCCACCGCACGCCGCGCCGCCGCCCCCCCTGCCACCGCAGGCCCGGCCAGGCCACCGGCCGCACAAGCCACCGCATGCGCAGGGGCCGCATTTTCATGGCCAGCGCGGCGCCGGGCCGCAGCACAACTGGTACCGCGGCGGGCGCATTCCGCCGGCGTACCGCGGCGGCCACTACGTCGTGAACGACTGGCGCGTGCACCGGCTGGCGCCGCCCCCCCGGGGCTACCACTGGGTGCAGTACGGGCCCGATTACTTGCTTGTGGCCATCGCCACCGGCGTGATCGCGCAAATCATTTTCAGTAACTGAGCGCACCCCTGAGCGGCCAGCGCGCAGCAGGGCAGCGCGGCCGGCTGAGGCCCTTGCGCGGCGTCCGCGGGCCTGGGCAGTGCCGGTTTCATGGGCTGTGGGGCGCGCGTCGTGCCATGCGTTGCTTGCCTCAGGAGGACGCGCCGCCGAGCACGCGCGCGAAGACCGCTGCGTCCACGTTGCCTCCGGTGAGGGCCACGCCCACGGCCTGGCCGGCGAGGCGTTCTTTCTCCTGCAGCGCGGCGGCCAGTGCGGCGGCGCCGGCGCCCTCGGCCGCGTTGTGCGTGTCGGTGTAGAGGGCGTGCATGGCGGCGGCCACCTCGGCGTCGCTCACCTGCACCACGTGGTCGAGGTGCGGCGCCAGGATGTCGAGCGCGGCCTGGTCGGCCACGCGGCAGGCCATGCCATCGGCCAGCTGCGTGGTCACGGCGCTTTCCACCACGCGGCCGGCGGCGATCGAGTCGGCGTAGGTGGTGGCATGGCTGCTGACCACACCGACGATGCGTACGCCATGCCCCAGCGCCTGTTTGGCGGCAATGGCCGCGCATGCGCCCGAGCCCTGGCCGATGGGCACGTAGGCCACGGCCATGTGCGGCACGGCGCGCAGAAACTCCCACCAGTACGTGGCCACGCCGCGCAGCAGGTCGGTGTGAAAGCTGGGCACCATGTGTGCGCCGCGCTCGGCGGCCAGGTGCATGGCGTGCTCGCGGGCCTCCTGAAAGTCGCTGCCGTGCTCGACCAGCGTGACCCCCAGCGCGCGCATGGCGGCGTTCTTCTCCTGAGAGTTGCCGCGCGGCACGACGATGGTGCAGGCCACGCCGTGGCGGCGCGCGGCCCAGCCCATGCTCTGGCCGTGGTTGCCGCGCGTGGCGCTGATGACTTCGCGCGGCAGCGCGCCGCGTTGCGCCAGCTGGTCGAAGTAGGTCAGGCCGCCGCGGATCTTGAACGCGCCCACGGGCGTGTGGTTCTCGTGCTTGAGCCAGCATTCGGTGCCCAGGCGCTCGCCCAGCAGCGCCCAGCGGTATTGCGGCGTGGCCGGGAAGTCCTGGTAGATGAGCTGGGCGGCGGCCTCGATGTCGGCCAGGGTGGGCAGGGAAGAAGCGGGGTTTTTCATGGTCAAAATGGCCTCTGGGGCTTGCTGGTAAAGCGCTAACAGCTATTGAATTTGTAGTCCGATCAGAGCAGCACCGTGCCGTCGATGCACGTCACGCTGCTGCCGCCAACCCAGATGTGGCCGTCCTCCTGCGCCACATGGACGAGCCCGGCGCGCTGCAGCGCCGTACCCTGGCGCGCCACGTAGCGTGCCGGGGCCAGCCCGGCTCCGATGAGCCATTGCGCCAGCGCGGCGTTGAGGCTGCCGGTCACGGGGTCTTCGGTCAGGCCGTTGTTGCCCGGGAAGAAGGCGCGCACCTCGAAGGCGATGCCCTCGGCGCTGCTGGGCGCCACCACGCCCACGTCCAGACCGGCGAGCACGGTGGGGTCGGGGCGCAGCGCCAGCACCTGCTGGGCGTCGCGCAGCATCACGCCGCGCCACTGCGGGCCGTTGTCGCACCAGGCGTGTGCGGCGATGTCGCTGCGCGCCACGTCCAGGCCCTGGGCGATGCGTTGCACGTCCGCCTCGTCCAGCGGGCCGCTGCGGCGCAGCGGCGGCGCGGCAAAGGCCAGCCGGGCGCCGTCGCGGCGCAGCGTGACCAGGCCCACGCCGCATTCCTGCACCACCACGCCGCCTTGGTGCGGCTGGCCGCCCGCTTCGAGCCAGGCGTGGCAGGTGCCCAGCGTGGGGTGTCCGGCAAAGGGCAGCTCACGCCCGGGGCAGAAGATGCGCACGCGGTAGTCCGCCCCGGCCGCGCGGCCTTCGGCCGTGGGCGGCAGCACGAAGGTGGCTTCGGACAGATTCGTCCAGTGCGTGAAGTGCTGCATGGCCTCGGTAGTGAGGCCTGTGCCGTCCAGCACCACGGCCAGTGGGTTGCCGCGGTAGGCGTCAGCGGTGAAGACATCGACTTGCTTGAAAGGGCGTTGGCGCAGGAACATGGCGTTTTTCCAGGGTGTGGCAGACCACGCCCCTGGCGCGGGCCAGGGGCGGGGTGCTGCGGGAGCGGGAGGGGGTTAGGCGCGTGCCAGGCGTGCGCGCACGGTGTCTGCCAGCGCCTTGATGCCAGCGTCGATCTGCGCCGGGCTGGCCGTCACGAATGACAGGCGCAGCGTGCGCGTGTCCGGTGCCTCGGCATAGAAGGCCGCGCCGGGCACGAAGGCCACGTTGCGCTCCACGGCCTCGGGCAGCAGTTCGATGGCGTTCATGCCCTCGGGCAGGCGTGCCCACAGGAACATGCCGCCGTCAGGGCGGCTCCAGGTCACGCCCAGGCTGGCCAGCTCGCGCTCCAGCGCGGCGTGCATGGCATCGCGCTGGCGCTTGTACAGCGCGCGGATGGTGGGGACGTGGCGGTCCAGGAAGCCGTCCTTCAGCACCTCGGCGACCAGGCGCTGGTTGAAGCTGGGGCTGTGCAGGTCGGCTGCTTGCTTGGCCTGCAGCAGCTTGGGGTAGATGGCCTTGGGCGCCACCACGTAGCCCAGGCGCAGGCCCGGGGCCAGCACCTTGGAGAAGCTGCCCAGGTAAATACAGCCCTCGGGGTTGCGCGCTGTCAGCGGCGCGGGCGGCGGCTGGTCGAACCACAGGTCGCCGTAGGGGTTGTCCTCGACCAGGGGCACGTCCAGTTCATCCGCCTTGGCCACCAGCGCGGCGCGGCGCGCCTCGCTCATGGTGCGGCCTGTGGGGTTCTGGAAGTTGGGCAGCAGGTACATGAAGCGCGCGCGCCCGCTGTCGTGTCCGGCCGCAACGGCGAAGTCTTCGACCAGCGGGCCTTCGTCGTCGCTGGCCACGCTCACGATGGTGGGCTCCATGGGCGTGAAGGCCTGCAGCGCGCCCAGGTAGGTGGGCGTTTCGACCAGCACGCGGCTGCCCTCATCGACCAGCACCTTGGCCACCAGGTCCAGGCCTTGCTGCGAGCCGGTGGTGATCAGCACCTGGGCCGGATCCACGTCCCACGGCAGCCACTGGGCCACGGCCTCGCGCAGCGCGGGAAAGCCCTCGCTCGCGGCGTATTGCAGGGCCGCGGGGCCGTCCTGGGCCAGCACGGTGGCGGCAGCACGCGCGAACGCATCGACCGGGAAGGTCTTGGGCGAGGGCAGGCCGCCGGCCAGGCTGATGATGCCGGGCTTTTCGGTGACCTTGAGGATCTCGCGGATCACCGAGGGGTTCATCTTTGCGGCGCGTGCGGCCAGGGTCCAGTTCGTCATTCAGTATCTCCAGGGGCGCACGCCGGGTGCGCCGAATTGTTCAGAAAATGCCGTTGTGCGGCGGGCTGCCGCCCTGCGGGTGGGGCGGCGGGTGCAATGGTATCGGGCGTGCGCGTGGCTCATGACAGCCGCTTGCCTGCCACCACGGTGGCCACCACCGCCAGGGCGAAGCCGAGCGTCACGGCGTCCAGCGGCTCGCCCAGCAGCGGGATGGCCGCCAGGATGGAAAAGAACGGCTGCAGCAGTTGCGTCTGACTCACGCGCAGCGCGCCGCCCAGGGCCAGCCCGCGGTACCAGGCGAAGAAGCCCGCCCACATCGAAAACACCCCCACGTACAGGAATCCGCCCCAGGCCGACGGCGCGATGGGCTGCGTCGGCCACAGCCACAGCGTGGCTGGCAGGGTGGCGGGCAGCGCCAGCAGGCACACCCAGCAGATCACACGCTCGGCACCCAGCGCGGGCGTGATGCGCGCGCCGTGGATATAGCCGACCGAGGCCGCCACCACGGCGCCCACCAGCAGCGCGTCGGCCGGCTCCAGGCCGAAGCCGTGGCCCTGCTGCCCGCCGCGCAGCAGCGAGAACGCCACCACCAGCACGCTGCCCAGCACCGCGCACACCCAAAAGCCCAGGCGCGCGCGCTGGTGCAACACCAGCGCCGCCACGCCCGCCGTCACCAGCGGCAGCAGCGCCGTGACCACGGCCGCATGGCTGGCCGTGACGCTGCGCAGCGCATACGCCAGCAGCAGCGGGTAGCCCAGGGCATTGCCCAGCACGGCCCAGCCCAGGTGCTTGAACTGGTGCGGCTGCGGGCGCGGCGAGCGCGTGGCCAGCAAAAAGACGGCCGACAGCAGCCCCGCCAGCGCCGCGCGGCCCAGCGTAACGAACCAGGGCGAGAGCTGGGGCTGCTCGTGCGTGCCCGTGGCCAGCCGCGTGGCGGGCAGGGTGACGGCGAAGATCGCCACCCCCAGCACGCCCAGCCACAGACCCAGGGTCTGGTCCTGGCGCGAGGGGTGCAGGGAAGGGAGCGCGCTCATGGGCGTTCCTTGGCCGTCGTGCGCGCGCTCATGCCGTCACCATCCAGGCCGCCGTGGCCACCAGCACCAGCGCCATGGCGCGGTTGAACCACAGCAGGCGCCGCCCCTGTGCCAGCCACTGGCGCAGGAGCGCGCCCACGGCGGCGTAGGTCAGGTTGCTGGAGAACGCAAAAAACACCATCACCGGCAGCACCACGGCCAGGCGTTGCAGGCTGTCGCCGTGCCCGGCAACCCAGCCGGCGACGATGGTCAGCGCCAGCAGCCAGGCCTTGATGTTGACGAACTGCAGCGCTGCGCCCTGCCAGAAGCCCACGTTCAGGCGCCGTGCGTCGGCCTCGCTCAGGCGGCTGCTGCCGCTGAGCTTCCAGGCCAGCCACAGCAGGTAGCCAATGCCCACGGCCTTGATGCCCCAGCGCAACGCGGGCGCTGCCACCACCACGGCGCCCACGCCGCCCGCGCACAGCAGCAGCAGCGCCGTCCAGCCCACCGGCACGGCGCAAACGAAGCGCAGCGCCGGGCGCAGGCCGCGGTTGGCGGCCAGCGCAGTGGACAGCGTGGTGTTGGGGCCGGGCGTGAAGCTCATGGCGGTGGCCAGTGCCAGCAGGGCGGTGAATTCAGCGAGGGGCATGGGATTTTTTGTAATGTGGATGCCCAATGTAGGGCTTTCACCATTACAGTGCCAATACAGTTTTCCTGACAAATCAATTCACTGTATTGGCCCATGCGTCACTACAGACCAGGGCCCTTGCCAGCATGTTGAAACGATCCGCCCAGTTGTCGTTGACCGAGCAGCTCGCCGAGCGCTTTGCCGAGCGCATTCGCAACCGCCTGCTACCCGCCGGTGCGCGCCTGCCCTCGGTGCGCGAATGTGCGCGCCAGCAGGGCGTGAGCCCGTACACCGTGGTGGCGGCCTACGACCAGCTGCTGGCGCAAGGGCTGGTGGAGGCGCGGCCGCAGCGCGGCTTCTTCGTGCGTGATGCGGCACAAAAAACGCCCGCAGCGCCCGTGGATCAAGCGCCAGCAGCTCTCAAAAGCATAGTGCGCGAGGCCGAGGGCACGGCGCAGCAGGCGGCCTCGGGCTCGCGCTTCAACGCCACCGCGCTGATTCGGGGCATGTTCCACCAGGGCTCGAACACGCCGCAGCCCGGCTCGGGCGTGCTGCCCATGGACTGGCTGCAAACCAGCTTCCTGCCCGCCGCCGTGCGCAAGGTCATGGCCGAAGGCGCGCTACAAGACAGCCTGCTGGGCTACGGCGACCCGCTGGGCACGCCCGCGCTGCGCGCTGCGCTGTCGCACCGCCTGCAGGACCTGGGCGTGCCCGCCTCGCCCGCGCAGGTGATGACCACGGTGGGCGCCACGCAGGCGCTGGACATCGTGAGCCGCACCCTGCTCAAGGCGGGCGACCCGGTGATGGTGGAGGAGCCGGGCTGGTCGGTCGAGTTCGCCCGGCTCGACGCGCTGGGCATGCGCGTGCTGCCCGTGCCGCGCCGCGCCGAAGGGCCTGACCTGGAGGTCATGGCGCGCTACTGCGAGCTGCACGCGCCCAAGCTGTTCGTCAGCGTGAGCGTGCTGCACAACCCCACCGGCTACAGCCTCGCGCCCGGGCGCGCGCACCAGGTGCTGCAACTGGCGCAGCGCCACGGCTTTCATGTGGTGGAAGACGACACCTACAGCCACATCGCCCCTGGGCACGCCACGCGCCTGACGGTGCTCGACGGCCTGTCGCGCAGCATCTACGTGGGTGGCTTCGCCAAGATCCTGGCGCCGGCCTGGCGCGTCGGCTACCTGGCCGCGCCCGTGGCGCTGATGGAGCGCTTGCTCGACACCAAGCTGCTGTCCACGCTCACCACGCCCTCGCTGCTGGAAAAGGCGCTGGCCCTGTGCATCGAGCAGGGCCAGCTGCGCCGCCACGGCGAGCGCATGCGCCAGCGCCTGGCCCAGGCGCGCGCGCGCAGCGTGCAACTGGCGCTGGAGGCCGGCTGCACCTTCGCTGCCGAGCCGGGCGGCATGTTCGGCTGGGTCGAAACCGGGGTGGACACCGACGTGCTGGCCCAGCGCATGCTGGACGAGGGCTACCTGCTCGCGCCCGGCGCGCTGTTCCACGCCAGCCGCCAGCCCAGCACGCTGATGCGCATCAACTTCTCAACCACGCAGGACGCGCAGTTCTGGCGCGTGTTCCAGCGCGTGCGCGCGCAAACGCTGGAAAAAGTGCAAAAAAGATAGCTGCTGGCGCTTTGCAGGTATGGGTTTGGGCCCTATTAGCTTCAGTCTTTGTGCGCGCCGGGCCGTTCCACCTGCAGGTCACACAGCACGCGCAGCAGGGCGCGGTTGACGCTCTCCTGGTCCATTTCGTGCGTTTCGCACAGGGTGCGCACGACTTTGGCGTCGTCGCGTTCGAGGGCGCAGGCCATTTGCAGCGCGGGCGCGTAGGGACCGGTTTGCAGCACGATGGCGTCGGCAATGCGATCCGACAGCGGCAGGCGCCGCAGGATGGTGCCCATGGGCTCGCTCAGCAGTTCGTCGAGCTGCGAGAACAGGCCCGTGAGGTAGACCTCGCGGCGCAGGTTGTGTTCGATGCCGGCTTCCACCAGGCGTTCGGTGAGCCGGGCGCGCAGCACCATGGCTTCGCGGATGGGCTGCAGGTTCGGGTCCTGGTTGGCGTGGGGCAGTTGGTTGGCCAGCCAGCGCTGCAGCGTGCCGTAGCCCATCATGACGAGGCCGCGGCGCAGCGAATCGACGCCCGTGCGCAGGCCCAGCGCCGCTGAGTTGGTGTAGACCATGAAGCGGTAGGCCAGCAGCGGCTCCTCGCCCAGGATGTGCTCGAAGGCTTCGAGCGACTGTTCGGCGTCGATGGCCTTCATCAGGCGCAGCACGCTCTCGCGCGCGGGCTGCAGGGGCTGGTGGCGCAGGCCGTAGAGCACGTCTTCGGTGGGCCAGCCAGCCACGGCCACGGCGCGGTGCCGGTCCAGGCACAGCGAGGTCAGGGCCAGGTTGGGCAGGTTCTCGTACATCTGCCCGTCGATCAGCGGGCTGGGGCGCGGCGGGGGCGCCGGGCGCTGCATGCCGCTGCCCGGGGCGCGCGCGGCCACCGATTGCAGCGCGGTCACCGCATCTTGGGGGGATAGGCTGAGCAGGCTGTTGTCAAAGCAGCTGGCGATGTCGGCGGGCGGCAGCTGCGCCAGCTCGCCGCGCCACACGAGCTTGAGGCCGCGCTGGTGGCCGGTCTGCACGGCCGCGAACAGGGTGGAGTCGGTGAGCCAGTCGCCGCGCACCTCGATCCACGGGCTGCCGCGGGGCGCCTGCTGCAGCAGTTGCAGCAGCAGCTGGCGCGACTGGGGCGAGAGCAGCAGCGGGGGGGAGCTAGCCGACCACAGCTCCTGCAGCGTGCGCAGCAGGTGCGGTGCATCCACGGTGATGGCAGGGTCGTCCTGGATATAAAGCTGCACGCCAGCGAGGTGGCGGCTGGCGTTCCACAACGGGCGGTAGCCAAGCGTGAGGCTACCGAGGACGGATTGCACCATGAAGGGGTTGCGCGGGGCGCTTTAGCTGATGTAGTTGAACAGGCTCAACTTCTGTACCTGGGCGTAGGACTGGAGTGCGGCCTGGTATCCAACCTGGGCGTTCTGGAATTCGGAAATGCCCTTGATCATATCCAGATCTTCGGCGCGCGAACGGTCGGCTTCGAGCTGGATCGAGCGATTTTCCTGGTCGCCGGTGATGCGGTCGGCGCGGTTGAGCAGCTCGCCTGCGTAGCCGCGCATGTTGTGCAGGCGCTCCAGACCCTTGTCGATGTTGGCCAGCGCCTGGCCCACGGCCTGGCTGGCGGCGTTGTTGTTGCCGGCGCCGCCGATGTCGCGGATGGCGGAGTCGATGACGCTGGCAATGCTGGGGCTGGCGGTGAGCGTTACCGTGTCGCCGGGGGCGGGAGAGAGCACCAGATTGCCGTCCTTGTCCTTGGTCGGTGTGGCGCTGATGTTGAATTTGAGCGTGGCTCCACCCGGGTCGTTGATGCTGACGGGGATGGAGGTCAGTTGATCCGCCTTCAGCCCGGCCACGGTCTGCGGGCCGGGCGAGGTGTAGCTGGGGTTGTTGCTGGTGATGTCGTAGGTGGCGTCGTAGGTGCCGTCAGGGTTCATGGTCACGCCGGTGAAGCTGACCGAATAGGTGTACGGGTTGGCCGGCGGCGCGGGCTGCTGCAGCAGGTGCGCGTTGGTGACTTGCACGGCGTCAGTGCCGAAGCGGCGCCCGTCCTGCGGGTAGGCCGGATTGGCGTTGGAGATGCTGGCGTTGTACACACCGTCACGCTGTGGGTCGAACATGAAGGCCGAGTGGCCGTCGAGCGTGAGCGGCACGGTTACGCCGCTGCTGGCGCTTTGGCCGGGCAGGCCGTCGAACTGGTAGTCGGGGTTGCCCGTGAGCGGCCCGAGGAAGGGCGTCAGCGCGCTGCCCAGCGCCCCCAGCAGCGGAATGCCGTTGGTGTCCTTGCGGTTGACCACCTCGGTGAGTTGCTCGCGCAGGCTTTGCAGCTGGTTGGTGTAGGTCTTGCGGTCTTCGGGTTTGAGCGTGCCGCCGCCTGCGGCCACCATGATCTCGCGCATGTTCTGCACCAGCTTCACGGCATCGCCCAGCGTCGACTCGGCCTGGGCCACGGCGTTGCGCTGCACTTCAAGTGCGCGTTGCTCGGTCTGAATGCGATTGATGCGCGTGAGCGCGCGCTCGGCCTGTGCGGCGGCCACGGGGTCGTCGCTGGCACGTATCACGCGCTTGCCGGAGGTCAGGTTTTCTTGCAGGCCCGACAAGATGTTTTGGCGCACATTCAGGTTCTGGCGCGCGTTGTCGTACGTGTTGGCCGTGCCCATGCGGTAGATGGTGAGGCTGGTACTCATGGTGGTCTCCTCGGGGCGGATCAGCGGCTGACGGTCTGCAGCAGGCTGTCGAAGATGCTTTGTGCAATCTGCAACATTTTGGCCGAAGCCTGGTAGGCCTGCTGGTATTGGATGAGGCGGGCGGCTTCCTCGTCGAGGTTGACGCCGGATACCGCCACGCGCTGGCTTTCCAGGCTGTCGGCGATGCTGGTGGACATGTTGGCTGCGTACTGCGCGCTCTGCGTGCGTGTGCCCACGTTCGACATGGCATTGGCCCAGCCGTCCTGCAGCGTGGCGTTGTCGAACATTTGCGCGTCGCGCAGGTTCATCAGCGCACCGGCGTTGCCGGCATTGCGCTTGTAGGCGTCGCCGTACTTTGGATCCAGGGAATTGCCGACGTTCACCGTGTCGCCGGTTAGGGGTGTGCCCTGTAGCGTGATCTGCCAGCCATCAATGTTGATGGCCTGGCCCGAGGTGTAGCCATATACCGGTGGTGGGCCTGGATTGGTCGGCGTGATCGGCGTTGGCGGGGTGGTGGAAATATCCATGGGCGTGCCGAAGCTATTGGCCACGGTGAAACCGCCCGAACCGTTGAATGTGAGAGTCACGGGGGTGCCAACGGCGGGCGTGGTGAGCGCGGGCAGGCCCGTAGCCTTGAGTCCGGCCAACTGCAGTGAGCCCGCGTTGGACGTGCCCATGGCCGCGTTGATGGCGTTGGCTGCCGCCAGTTCGCTAGGCGCATAGACCAGCGCCTTGACGTTCGCCGCCGTGGTTGCAAACGGCTTGAACAGAATGCGCTCGCCTGCGTTGCCTGCGGTGGTAACGTTGAAGGTCAGGCCATCGATCTGTTTGCTTGCCAGGTCGGTCAGGTCGGTAAAAGCGGTAGCCGTGCCGTCGGACAGGCGCACGACCTGGCCCGCGGGTGGGGTGCTGAAGCGCACCTCGTAGTCCGATGCGGCGAACTGCGTCGGGTTGCTGAAGGTGACGCTGCCCACACCCACGCCGCTGGTGTAGCCGGTGGCGCTGGTGGGTACGGAGAACAGATCCTTGCCGAACTGGCCGTCAAGCGTCAGGCCGAGCTTGTTCTGCGCATTCATGCTCATGCCGATGGCCTGTGCCATGCGCCCGAGCAGGTTGCGGCCCTCGGCCAGATCGCTGTTGGCGAAGCGCAGCAGGCCCGTCACCTCGCCGCCGCCCAGCATGCTCTCGTTCAGCTCCAGCGGTGCGGCGCCGGGACGGTTGAAGTACACGGCAATCTTGCCGCTGCCGGGGAACTCGCTGATTTCGCTGACCGACATCGGTGTGGCGGTGTTGCCCAGCACCAGCGGCTGGCTGCCGGCGATGAACAGGCCCACGGAGCCGTCGTCGGCGGGAATCTGCGTGGTCTGGATGTACTGGTTCAGTTCACGGATCAGCTGGTCGCGCTTGTCCAGCAGGTCGTTGGGCACCTGGCCGTTGCCGGTGGCCGAAGCGATCTGCTCGTTCACATCGGCAATGTTCTTGGCCAGGCTGTTGATCTTGGTGACGTTGTTCTTGAGCTGCTCGTTGACTGTGTTTTCGATGTCGTAGAGACGATCCGCTGCCGAACGAAAGCGTGCTGCGGTCTCGCTCATGCGCGTGAGCGTCACGGTGCGCGCAGTCATGTCGGTGGGGGAGTTGAGAACGTCCGACAGCGAACCCAGCATGTCGGAAATGGCTGTGCCCAAGCCGTCCTTGCCGCCCGAAAAGACGTCCTGCATCTGCTCCAGGCGCTGCACGCGCACCACGTCGGACGACTGCGCAGAGCCTGCCATGGCCGCTTGGCGCGTCAGCAGTTCGTTGTGGTTGCGCAGGATGGTTTGCACGTCCACACCCTGGCCCACATAGCCGTTGCCGGTGAACTGGCCCTGCACAGTGACCATCTGCGCCGACTGGCGCGAGTAGCCGGCGGTACTGACGTTGGCAATGTTGTGGCCGGTGGTCTGCAGGGCTACCTGGTTGGCCATCAGGGCGCGGGCGCCGACGTTCAAGAGGCTCATGGTTCAGATCCTTGCCGTTTCAGGCTTGTGCGCGGCCGACCCGCAGGGTGCTTTGGATGGCGCGGCTGAGCTTGCTGGCGTACTCGGGGTCGGTGGCGTAGCCGGCCTTTTGCAGCTCTGTGGCATAGGCCACGGCGGAGCCGACCTTCTCGCGTGCCTTCTCGTAGCGCGGGTTATCGTTGATGAGGCGGGCGTAGTCGCGGAACGAGTCCTCGTAGGAGTCGTAGGCGCGGAACTTGGCTGTGACCTTGCGCGCCACGCCGTTGATGTATTCGGTGGTGGTGACCTCGGCCACCTTGCCGGTCCAGTTCTTGCCTGCCTTGATGCCGAACAGGTTGTAGGCAGCGCTGCCGTCCTTGTGGCGGATCTCGCCCTTGCCCCAGCCAGTCTCATGGCCCGCCTGGCCAAGCATGAAGCTGGCGGGGATGCCGCTGTCCTGCGCCACGCGCTCGGCCGTGGCACGGTGGTGTTGCACGAAGGCGTCCAGCCCCTTGGGCGAGGGCGTGGTGCTGTTCTTCGTGCTGGCGGTGCGGCGTAGCGCGCTGGTGTCCAGGCTCAGGGTGGAGGGGATCGACAGCTCGGCCTCGGTGCCGCCCATCTGGCGTGTGAGCTGGCGCTGGATGGCTTCGGTCAGGCCGCCGGGCAGGCCCGACATCTGTACCGACAACTGCTGGTCGTACATGTCGTTGGCAAGGTTGCCCTCGGCGCCATCGAGCAGGCCGGACTTCATCGTCGCCTCGCGCATGCTCTTGATCATTTCGCGCATGAACAGCGACTCGAACTGCTTGGCGGCCTCGCGCGCAGCCTCGGGGCTGTTCTGGCCCGCCTGCACCTTGAGCGCGTTGAGCGCACGTCCGTCGGCGGCCAGGGCCTGGTTGGCCATGGTGTTGCCGGCAGGCAGGGTGCTGGTGTAGGCCATGGCTAGATCACCTCCAGCTCGGCGTTGAGCGCACCGGCGGCCTTGATGGCCTGCAGAATGGCCAGCAAGTCCTGCGGTGTGGCGCCCAGGGTGTTGATGGCGCGCACTACGTCGGCCAATTGCGGCGAGGGCGGCAGCGTCATCATGATGCCGGGCTCCTGCTTGATCTGGATGTCGCTCTTCTGCGCCACCACGGTCTGGCCCTGCGACAGCGGGTTGGGCTGGCTGATGACCGGCGTGCTGCTGATGGTGATGGCCAGGTTGCCGTGCGCGATGGCGCAGGGGCCCAGCGTCACGGCCTGGTTGAGCACGATGGAGCCGGTGCGCGCGTTGATGACCACCTTGGCGGCGGGCGTGGCGTCGGCCACCTGCAGCTCCTCCAGCTCGGCAATGAAGTTGACGCGCGCGCCCGGCTCCAGCGGGGCGTTGACCTGCACGGTGCGCCCGTCCAGCGCCGTGGCGGTGCCGGCGCCCGCGCGGTTGTTGATGGCCTGGGCCACCTTGCGCGCCGTCTGGAAGTCCGAGGCATTCAGGCCCAGCGTGATGGTGTTGCCCTCGTGCAGCGGCGTGGGCACTGCGCGCTCGACCTGTGCGCCCTCGGGCACGCGGCCTGCGCTCAGGTGGTTGATCTGTACCTTGCTGCCGCCAGCCGATGCACCGGCGCCGCCGACCACCACATTGCCCTGGGCCAGGGCGTAGATCTCGCCGTCGGCGCCGCGCAGGGGCGTGGCAATCAGCGTGCCGCCACGCAGCGACTTGGCGTTGCCGATGGAGGAGACGTTGATGTCGATGAACTGCCCCGGCTGGGCGAATGCGGGCAACTGCGCCGTGACGATCACCGTGGCCACGTTCTTCAGCTGCGGTGCCGTGGTGCCCGGCGGCAGGGTGATGCCCATCTGCTGCAGATAGTTCTGCACGGCTTGCGTGGTGATGGGCATCTGCGTGGTCTGGTCGCCCGTGCCGTCCAGGCCCACCACCAGGCCGTAGCCGGTCAACTGGTTGCTGCGCACGCCTTGCACGGCCGCCACTTCCTTGATGCGCAGGGCGTGCGCGGGCAGGCTCCAGGCACCGGCCAGCAGCACCAGCAGCAGCCAGGGGGCGAGACGTGGGAAGGGCAAGGCTCTCATGGCGTTTGATTGTGGTCAGGCAGCGCTTTGGCAAAGCGGCGAAAAGAGGGGGCGAGGGGGCGCTTATCGGCGGGATCGGGCGCGCGGCGGGCTTCGCGCCGGGCCCTAGGCCTGCCGGCGTGGCTTTCAAGCCTTTTTGGCCTCCAGCGCGCACCAGGCAAGCGCTATCAGCTATCATTTTTTCAACCATGCCGCCGCCGATCACTCCCCCGGAATTGCCCGACGAAGCCCTGCGCTACCTGGAGCACGTGCGCGTGGAAAAGCGCCTGGCCGCACGCACGCTGGCGCTGTACACGCAGGACCTGCTGCGCCTGCAGCAGTACGCGCAGGCGGTGGGCCAGCCGCTGCTGCAGCTCACCAGCGGGCACCTGCGCCGCTTCGTTGCGCAGATGCACGGCGGCGGGCGCAGCGCGCGGGGTATCGCGCTCATCCTCTCGGGCTGGCGCGGCTTTTACCGCTGGGCGGTGCGCCAAGGGCTGACAGCGCACAACCCCGCGCAGGGCCTGCGAGCCCCCAAGGCGCCCAAGCCCTTGCCCAAGGCCTTGGCCGTGGACGATGCCGTGCGCCTGGCGGACTTCGCGCAGCCCGGCGAAGACCCCTGGGTCGAGGCGCGCGACGCCGCCATGGTGGAGTTGCTGTACGGCTGCGGCCTGCGCGTGGGCGAGCTGGTGGGCCTGGATGTGGCCGCCAGCCCCGCCGCGCACCAGCAGGGGCGTGGCTGGATCGACCTCGACGCGGCCGAGGCCCATGTCTTCGGCAAGGGCAGCAAGCGCCGCAGCCTGCCCGTGGGCCGCGCTGCGTTGGCGGCGCTGCGTGCCTGGCTGGCGCTGCGCGAACAGCCCTTCGGCGCGCGGCTGGCCGACGGCGCGCTGTTCGTGGGGCGGCGCGGCGCGCGCCTGTCAGCCGCGTCGGTGTGGGCGCGCCTGCGCCAGCGCGGCCAGCAGGCGGGGCTGAGCACGCCCGTGCACCCGCACATGCTGCGCCACTCGTTTGCCAGCCACCTGCTGCAGTCCAGTGGCGACCTGCGCGCGGTGCAGGAGCTGCTGGGCCACGCCAGCATCACCACCACGCAGGCCTATACGCGGCTGGACTTTCAGCACCTGGCCCGCGTGTACGACCAGGCGCACCCCCGCGCAAAAAAGAAGCCCTCCCCCCCCTGAGCGGCTGCGCCGCTTTCCCGCGATCTCGCGCTTCGCGCGGGCAGGGGGACTCATGCTCCGCGCGGCGGGGCGGCTCTTGCGCGGCGTCCGCTGGCTCGGGCCGAGTCAGTTTCAGAAGTCATGCCTTTTGCTCCTTTTTTAGGAGCTTCTTGCGCTTTTCTGGCGGTCGTTAGATGCCGATTTGGCTCTTAATCTGGTGCCGCACTGGGCAGGCGCACGTGGAATACGGTGCCGCCCTCGGCATCCACGGTGGCATCGATGCCGCCGCCCTGCGCCTGCAGCACCTGGTAGGCCTCGCGCAGGGCCTGGGCGTGCGCCGTGGGCCCGGTGGCCGGGCCGTGGGTGTGGATGGCGATGTGCAGGGCCTGCGGCGCATCGGCGTCGGCGGCGATGCGCAGGGTCTGCCCTTCGGGAGCGCTGGCGATGGCATGGGCCAGTACCTGGCGCAGCGCCTGGGCCAGCGGTTCGGCAGGTGCGGCCAGGGGCAGCGGGGCGGTGCCCAGTTGCAGCTTGAGCGGCAGGCGCTTGCGTTCGAGCTGGGGGCTGAGTTCGGTCGCCAGGTCTTCCAACAGGTCGCGCACGTCCACGGTGGCAGGTGGCGCGGGGGCGGCGGGCGCGGGCAGGGCCGGGGCGGGAGGCTCCGGCGCAGCGGCCGGTGGTGGCGCGGGCGGCGGTGGTTCCGGGGTGGCGGGGGCCGGCTGCGCCCAAGGGCGCTGCCGCGCACCGCGCCAGGCGATGGCAGTGGCCAGGGCCAGCAGCGCCAGCCCTGCGCCGAGGCCGGCCAGCGGCTGGCGCTGGGCGGTGAGCCAGCGTTGCAGGCGCGGCGCGCCGGGCTGTACCGCCAGGGCCACCAACGGGTGGGCCGCAGCGCTCTGCCAGGCGACCCATTCGACGGAAGTGGGGCCGGGGATCTCCGCCACGCCGTGGGCCGATGCCGGTTGTGCCGCCAGGTAGGGGGCGAACAGCGCGTGGCCGTGCAGGCTGCCGCCCGAGGGCAGGGTGGCGGCGCCCGCCTGCGCCAGCAGGCTGCCGTCCGGGCGCGCCAGCAGCACCTGGGTGCCGGGCGGGCTGGCGTGCAGCAGCGCGGGCGGCGGGGCAAGTGCCCCGGGATCGAGCTGGGCGATGAGCAGGGCGTAGGCCTGGGGGGCCAGCCGCACACGCCGCACCAGGGTCAGGCGGTCCGCACCGCTGGCGCTCAGGGTGGTGCGCCCGTCCTGCAAGGGCTGCGCCAGCAGCGGACGCAGATCAACACGCTGGCCCAGGTCGGCCGGGGTGGTCGTGGCCAGCACCAGGCCCTGCATGTCCACCAGGGCCAGGCCGCGCAGGGCAGGCTGGCTGCGCAGCGCCTGGTATTGCATGGCCTGGAGGCTGCTCCAGGCGTCGGGGGCCTGTAGCAGGTCGCTGGCCAATTGGTCGAGCGTGCGCTCGCTGGCGTCCAGCACGGCCGCGGTATGGGCCTGGGCCAGGTGCGCCAGCAGGGCCAGCTGTTGGCGCTCACGCTGCTCCAGCTGGGCCTGGGCATGCCACAGCAGCGCCAGGCCCCCCGCGCCGACGGCCAGAAGCAGCGCCAGGCCGCAAGCCAGGATGCGGGCGCTGGTGGCGTGGATGGCGCGGGGCCGGGCGGGGGCGTGCGAGGGGGCGTTCACGTCGGCGGGCCGTCGAAGAGGGGTGGTGCAGTGTAGGGCTTGAGAACGTGTTGACGATCTTTTCATGGCGCCCGCAAGGCAGCAAAAGGCCACGATCTAGGCGCACGCCGCGGCCCATGCTGGTGGCCTGGGCAAGGCGGGCAACAACGAGCGTGGCCTTTTGCTGGCTTGCCCGAAGGGTTGCCCCGCAAAGGCAGCGTCTGCGGCGTTGCAAATCCTCGCCGGGCCACCAGCCCGGCTGCGGTTTGCGCCTTGCAGCCACTGCCTTTGCGGGGCAACGGGCACCATGAAAAGATCGTCAACACGTTCTGCTCCGCTACAGTTATTCCATTCCCTGATCCATTGACTGACAAGGCATTCCATGTCCCTGATTCCTACCACCATCCTGACCGGCTTCCTGGGCTCGGGCAAGACGACGTTGCTCAAGCGCGTGCTCTCTGAGGCCCATGGCCAGAAGATTGCCGTGATTGAGAACGAGTTCGGCGAAGAGAACATCGACAACGACATCCTCGTGACGGAGTCGAAAGAGCAGATCGTGCAGATGAGCAACGGCTGCATTTGCTGCACCATCCGTGAAGACCTGCGCGAGACGCTGCAGCTGCTGGCGGCCAAGCGGCGCAAGGGCCTGCTGGATTTTGAGCGCGTGGTGATCGAGACCACCGGCCTGGCCGACCCGGGGCCGGTGGTGCAGACTTTCTTCATGGATGACGAGATTGCCGAGTGCTATCTCGTGGATTCCATCATCACGCTGGTGGATGCCAAGCACGCCAACCAGCAGCTGGACGACCGCCAGGAGGCGCGCCGCCAGGTGGGCTTTGCCGACCAGATATTCCTTTCCAAGACCGATCTGGTCAGTGCCGAGGAGGTGCAGGCGCTGACCCACCGCATCAAGCACATGAACCCGCGCGCGCCCATCGAGGCCGTGCATTTCGGCGAGGTACCGCTCGCCAAGGTGCTCGACCTGCGCGGTTTCAACCTCAATGCCAAGCTCGACATCGATCCCGGCTTTCTCCAAGAAGGCGAGCACGATCACGACCATTGCGACCATGACCATGGGCATTGCACCCATGGGCACCACGACCATGCACATGGCGCGCATTGCGACCATCCCGCGCACCAGCATGGCCATCACCACCACCATGACGACGACGTGAAGAGCTTCGTCTACCGTGCCGAGCGGCCGTTCGATCCGGCCAAGCTGGAGGATTTCCTCGGTGCGATTGTTAACGTTTATGGCCCGCGCATGCTGCGCTACAAGGGCGTGCTGCACATGCAGGGCACCGAGCGCAAGGTGATTTTCCAGGGCGTACACCAGCTCATGGGCAGCGACCTGGGACCGCAGTGGGCTGAGGGCGAGGCGCGGCAAAGCCGCATGGTGTTTATTGGTATCGACCTGCCGCAGGACATCCTGCGCCAGGGCCTGGAGCAATGCCTGGTGTGAGGACACAGCGCCCCGGGCCAGGGTGTGTCGCATATCCGACAGCCTGGCCGGGGCCGCGCGGTGGTGTGGCTACAATCGCGCCGCCGCGCACTTACCCGGCGCTCCAGACAGACTGGCCCGGGTACCTGTGCGCAACGCCCGGGCTTCTTCACGTTTGGCCCGATTAAACGTACCATGCTTGGCCCAGGCGGCACCCTACGCCTCCCGCCAACGTCAGTGATCCCGAAGACCATGCCTACGACCCTGCAAGCGAAGCCCTCCCCCGCCAAGCGCGACCCCAAGCTGGCGAACAACTGGAAGACCAAGCCCGCCGAGGAGCTGACGGACGAAGAAGTGCTCGCCATGCCCGACAGCGAGTACATGAACGACAAGCAAATGGCGTTCTTCCGCCATAAGCTGGCGCTGCTCAAGCAGGACATGCACCACAACGCCGGCGAAACCACCGAGCACCTGCGCGAGGACACCGTGGTCGTGCCCGACCCGGCCGACCGCGCCACCATTGAGGAAGAGCACGCGCTGGAGCTGCGCACGCGCGACCGCGAGCGCAAGCTCCTCAAGAAGATCGAGCAGTCGATCGCGCGCATCGACGCGGGCGACTACGGCTACTGCGACGAAACCGGCGAGCCCATCGGCGTGGGCCGCCTGCTGGCGCGCCCCACGGCCACGCTGTCGCTGGAAGCGCAGCAGCGCCGCGAGCTCAAGCAGAAGATGTTCGGGGATTGAGCCCGCCGCCGGACCACGCCAGGGCCGCAGCACGGAGCGCCACCGCGTCATGAGCAAGGAAGAAACCTCCCCCGGTTTGCTGTCGAAGATGGTGCGCTTCGTGCGCAATCCCACCGTCAACTGGACCGACCTCGACAACCTCGAGGCCGAGCGCGAGAGCCAGTACAGCAAGCAGATGCTCAAGGAGATGATCGAGCGCAAGCGGCGCAACGACTTCGTGCGCCGCCGCGAGTTCGACCAGTTGCGCAAGCTGCGCCAGCGCGACGCCCTCGCCGGCCAGCGCACAGAGGACCCCACGGCGCGCCCCTCGTTCTTCCACAGCAGCATGACTTCGCCCGATGACCGGGCCGTGACGCTGAAGAAGATCGACGAGATCGAGGCGCAGATGTCCCAGCAATGGTGGAAGAACAAGCCCGCCCATGGCGCGGCCGCTGCTTCCGCCGCGGGCGGGGGGGAGGCGGCCGCGTTCGCGCCCACGGCGCCGCTGACCCTGCCCGGTGCGCTGACGGCCACCGTGGCTCCTGCTTCGGTCGAGCCGCTGTTCGCCGAGGACGGCGCGCTGTCGGGCGGGCTGCTCGACAGCCTGCCGGCCCTGCCGCCGCCGGTGGAAGACATGCTGGCCGATCCGGCGCCGGCGCCCCAGGCACACCAAGAACCGGAGGTATTCGTGCACGAACCCGATCTGGAAGAGGCCGCCATCCGCTTCGCCAGCGGCGACACCGCCGGAGCCGAGGCCGGGCTGCGCGACGTGCTGGCCCAGCATGCGCAGGACGACCCGCAGCAGCAGTTCGAGATCTGGATGACCCTGTTCGACCTGTACCGGGCGACGGGCCAGCGCGAGAGCTTCGACGCCCTGTCGCTCGACTTCGCCGCGCGCTTCAGCCGCTCGGCGCCGCTGTGGTTCGCCATCTGCGAGCAGCCGGACGCGGCTGAAAGCGCGGCCGCCGGTGCGGGCGCTGCCGCGCCGCGCGGCTTCGCCTGGACCGCGCCGGGCACGCTCACGGCGCAATCCGTGGCCGCGCTGCAGGCGGCGCTCGGCCGTGCCGTGGCGCCGTGGAACTTTGCCTGGGCGCGGCTCATGACCATCGAGGAAGCGGCGCTGCCCGCCCTCGCCAAGCTGTTCGACCAGTGGGCCGACCAGAACGTGCAGATCCATTTCGCCGGCGTGGAGGCGCTGCACAGCCTGCTGCAGGCCAAGACGCCGTCGGGTGACCGCGCCATCAGCCCGGAATGGTGGCGCCTGCGCATGGCGGCGCTGCGGCTCATGGGGCGCCTGGATGAATTCGAGCTGGTGGCGCTGGACTACTGCGTGACCTACGAGGTGTCGCCGCCGTCGTGGGTCGTGCCGCGCTGCAGCTACACGGCGGACGATGGCTCGGTGTCGGGCGCGGCCGCGAAGGCGGCGCCCGAGAGCGACTTCATGGCGTCCAACTTCGGCCTGCCGTCGCAGATCATGGAGGCCGAGGCGCCGCGCCCGCGCCTGTCGGGCACCATCGACGGCGACGCCGGGCCGCTGCTGGCGCCGCTGGCCGAGATGGCGCGCCCTGGCCAGCCCCTGGTCATCGGCTGCGAACACCTGGTGCGCGTGGACTTTCCCGCCGCCGGTTCGGTGCTCAACTGGGCCGCCGCGCAGCAGGCCCAGGGGCAGGCCGTGCAGTTCGTGAACCTGCACCGCCTGGTGGCGGTGCTGTTCAACGTGATTGGCATCAACGAGCACGCCTGGGTCGTCCCCAGAAAAAATTAGGGCATCCCCCTGAGCGGCTTACGCCGCTTCCCCCTTCTCTCTACGCGCTGCGCGCTCCGGGAAGGGGGACGACGTCAGCGCGGCGGGGCGGCCCTTGCGCGGCGTCTGCTGGCTTGGGGCGCGCCAGTTCATGTGCAGTGTCCTGTCTTGCAATGGGGCGCGGCGCCCCTATCTAGATCGGTTATGGAACAGTTTCACGGCACCACCATCCTCAGCGTGCGCCGCCAGCGGGCGGACGGCAGCATCGACGTCGCCATCGGCGGCGACGGCCAGGTCACCCTGGGCAACATCGTCGTCAAGGGCACGGCGCGCAAGGTGCGCAAGCTCTACCACGGCAAGGTGCTCGCGGGCTTCGCGGGGGCCACGGCCGATGCGTTCACGCTGTTCGAGCGCTTCGAGGCCAAGCTGGAAAAGCACCAGGGCCACCTGACGCGCGCCGCCATCGAGCTCACCAAGGACTGGCGCACCGACCGCGTGCTGCGCCGCCTCGAAGCCATGCTGGCCGTGGCCGACCACAGCGCCTCGCTCATCATCACCGGCAACGGCGACGTGCTGGAGCCCGAGCAGGGCATCGTCGCCATCGGCTCGGGCGGTGCCTACGCGCACTCGGCCGCCAAGGCGCTGCTGGCCAACACCGAACTCGGCGCAGAGGACATCGTGCGCAAGTCGCTGGCCATCGCGGGCGAGCTGTGCATCTACACCAACATGCACCACACCGTCGAAATACTTTGAATTTGATAGCTGCTGGCGCTTGCTGCATAAGCGCTGGAGCCTGATTTGGCTTGAATATGTCCTCCATGACCCCCCAGGAAATCGTCTCGGAACTCGACCGCCACATCGTCGGCCAGGCCGGCGCCAAGCGCGCCGTGGCGATTGCGCTGCGCAACCGCTGGCGCCGCCAGCAGGTCGATGCCAGCCTGCGCGCCGAGATCACGCCGAAGAACATCCTGATGATCGGCCCCACCGGCGTGGGCAAGACCGAGATCGCGCGCCGCCTGGCGCGCCTGGCCGATGCGCCGTTCATCAAGGTCGAGGCGACCAAGTTCACCGAGGTGGGCTACGTCGGCAAGGACGTGGACGCGATCATCCGCGACCTGATCGAAGTCGCCGTGAAGCAGACGCGCGAGGCCGACATGAAAAAGGTGCGCGCGCGCGCCGAGGACGCGGCCGAGGAGCGCATCCTCGACGTGCTGATCCCCCCGGCGCGCAGCGCCGGCTTCGACGCCGCGCGCACCAGCGAGCCCGCGGCCGACAGCACCGCGCGCCAGGTGTTCCGCAAGAAGCTGCGCGAGGGCCTGCTCGACGACAAGGAGATCGAGATCGACCTCGCCGAGGCGCGCCCGCAGCTCGAGATCATGGGCCCGGCGGGCATGGAGGACATGGCCGAGCAGCTGCGCGGCATGTTCAGCCAGATGGGCCAGGAGCGGCGCAAGACGCGCAAGCTGAAGATCGCCGAGGCGCTCAAGCTGCTGGCCGAGGAAGAGGCCGCCAAGCTGGTCAACGAGGACGAGATCAAGACGCGCGCGCTGCAAAACGCCGAGCAGAACGGCATCGTCTTCATCGACGAGATCGACAAGGTGGCCGCGCGCCAGGAGGCCAGCGGCGCCGACGTGTCGCGCCAGGGCGTGCAGCGCGATTTGCTGCCGCTGGTCGAGGGCACCACGGTGTCCACCAAGTACGGCATGGTCAAGACCGACCACATCCTGTTCATCGCCTCGGGCGCGTTCCACCTGGCCAAGCCCAGCGACCTGATCCCCGAGCTGCAAGGGCGCTTTCCGATCCGCGTGGAGCTGGAGTCGCTTTCGGTGCAGGATTTCGAGGCCATCCTGACGCAGACGCACGCCTCGCTGGTCAAGCAGTACCAGGCGCTGCTGGCGACCGAGGGTGTGGCGCTGGAGTTCACGCCCGAGGGCATCACACGACTGGCGCACATCGCTTATGACGTGAACGAGCGCACCGAGAACATCGGTGCGCGCCGCCTCTCCACGGTGATGGAGCGCCTGCTCGACGAGGTCAGCTTCGATGCCGTCAACCGTGCCGGGCAGACGGTGGTCATCGACGCCGCCTACGTCAACGAGCGGCTGCAGTCGCTGAGCCAGGACGAAGACCTGTCACGCTTCATCCTGTAGGCGCCTCCAACCCCTGGGGCCGCCCATCCGACGTGCCGACTCGTTGTGCACTGGGGTTGGTAGGCGCCTGTTGGCCCGCGCCCTGCGGGTCGCCGCCGGGGCCTGCGCGGCCCCGCGCATTCGGGGAAGGTGAAAACCTTGAGGAATCACTTGCATTGCTTTCCCTAAGTCCCTATTGGGTAAGGATTTTTGCTGCCTCCGTGCGTTCAATTTCAAGGCTAAGTCCTTGATTTCATTGCAAAACTTTGTAGCGCCACCCGGTGCTGGAGAGGCTTTTCCTGCTACAGTGCAAAAAAGTGCAATGAAGTGGTGAAAAGTGCCATTGCCGCCCGAAAAATGCGGCGTGCAAGGCATCCAGTGGCGGGGGTCAAATCAGTGTTTCAAGGGGCGTCATCGCTAAGTCTCGATGCGAAGGGTAGGCTATCTGTGCCTACCCGGCACCGTGACGCCCTCACACAGCAGGCGGGTGGCCAGCTCACCATCACCAAGCACCCCGACGGCTGCCTCATGGTGTTCCCGCGTCCTGCGTGGGAGGAGTTCCGCGAGCGCATCGCCAAACTGCCCATGTCAGCCCAGTGGTGGAAGCGCATCTTCCTGGGCAACGCCATGGACGTCGAGATGGACGGCACTGGCCGCGTCTTGGTGTCGCCCGAGCTGCGCGAGGCAGCGGGGCTGGCCAAAGATGCCGTGCTGCTTGGCATGGGCAACCATTTCGAGCTGTGGGACAAAGCCACTTACGACGCCAAGGAGGCGGCGGCCATGCAGGCCGAAATGCCCGACGTCTTCAAGGACTTCTCTTTCTGAGGGCTGCGCATGAACCAGCCCTTGTTGCACACCACAGTCTTGCTTGATGAGGCGGTCGACGCCTTGCTGGGCCGTGACCCCGCGCGCGCGGACGGCGCCTGGATTGATGCCACTTTTGGGCGCGGCGGGCATTCGCGCCTGATCCTGCAGCGCATGGGGGCGCAGGCACGCCTGCTGGCCTTCGACAAAGATCCTGAGGCCATTGCCGAGGCGGCGCGCATCGCGGACGCGCGCTTTGCCATCCGCCATGAGGGCTTTCGCCACCTGGCGGATCTGCCTGCAGGCAGCGCCGACGGCATCCTGATGGATCTGGGCGTGAGCTCGCCGCAGATTGATGCACCGGAGCGCGGTTTCAGTTTTCGGTTCGATGGCCCGCTGGACATGCGCATGGACACCACGCGCGGCGAAAGCGTGGCGCAGTGGCTGGCCACGGCCGAGCTTGGGCAGATTGCGGAGGTGATACGTGACTACGGCGAAGAACGGTTTGCTGGCCCCATTGCAAAGGCGATTGTTGCGCGACGCCAGGAGCGTGGACCCCTCACAGGCACTGCCGAACTGGCCGAACTCGTGGCTGGCGCGGTCAAGACCCGCGAGGCAGGCCAGAACCCTGCCACGCGCACGTTCCAGGCTTTTCGGATTTTCATTAACGCCGAGCTGGAGGAGCTGCGGCAGGCGCTAGAGGCCAGTCTGTCGGTGCTGCGCCCGGGCGGACGCTTGGTGGTCATCAGCTTCCATTCGCTGGAGGATCGCATCGTCAAGCAGTTCATCGCGCAGCATTCCAAGGAGGTCTATGACCGCCGAGCGCCCTTCGCGCCGCCGCAGCCCATGCGGCTCAAGGCGCTGGAGCGTGTCAAGCCAGGGGATGCCGAAGTGGCGGCGAACCCGCGTGCGCGCAGCGCCGTCATGCGCGTCGCTGAGCGCACGGAGGTGCCGGCGTGATCCGCTTGAACCTGGTGCTGCTGCTGGCGGTGGTGCTGAGTGCGCTGTATCTGGTGCGCATGCAGTACGACTCGCGCCTGCTCTACACCCAGCTTGACCGTGCCAAGGCGGAGGCACGTCAGCTTGAAACCGAGCACCAGCGCCTGCAGGTGGAAAAGCGCGCCCAGGCCACGCCGCTGCGTGTGGAGCGCATCGCGCGCGACACCCTGCACATGCGCACCGCCACGCCGGCCATCACGCTGTACGTGAACGACAGTGCCCCGGCCGCCGGTGCGGGAGGCGCGCCGTGAGCCGCAGCGTGCGCTACACCTCCAGCCCCCTGCTGGCGAGCAAGACGCCCGTGGGGCGCAGCCGCTTCATCGTCGCGGCGATCGCTTTGGGTTTCATCGCCCTGGGGGTGCGCGCGGCCTATGTGCAGGTGTACGCCAACGATTTCTTCCAGCGCCAAGGCACGGTGCGCTTTGCGCGCACGCTGGAGCTGCCAGCGAACCGTGGGCGCATCCTTGATCGCAATGGGCTGATCCTGGCCTCCAGCGTGCCTGCGGCGAGCATCTGGGCCATTCCCGAGGACGTGGACGAAAGTGATCCGTCGGTACGTGCCCAGCTCAAGGAGCTGGCGCAGCTGCTGGACATGCCGCTGTCCACGCTGGTCACCAAGATGGCCGAGGACGACAAGACCTTCATGTGGCTCAAGCGCCAGCTGGACTGGGATCTGGGCCAGCGCATCGTGGGCCTGGGCATCAAGGGCATCTACCTGCGCAAGGAATACAAGCGCCAGTACCCCGAGGGCGAGTCGGCTGCGCACGTGGTGGGCTTCACCAACGTTGAAGACCATGGCCAAGAAGGCATGGAGCTGGCGTTCGACAAGCAGCTCGCCGGCAAGCCGGGCTCGCGCCGCGTCATCAAGGACCGCATGGGACGCGTGGTCGAGGGCGTGGGCGACGAGGTGCCACCTGTCGATGGCCAGGATTTGCAGCTGTCCATCGACTCCAAGGTGCAGTTCTTCGCCTACCAGAAGCTGCGCGACACCGTGGCCCTGCACAAAGCCAAGGCGGGCAGCGTCGTGGTGCTCGACGCGCGCACGGGCGAACTGCTGGCGCTGGCCAATTACCCGAGCTACGACCCCGGCAAGCGCCAGCACCTCACGGGTGAGCAACTGCGCAACCGTGCCATCACGGACACCTTCGAGCCGGGCTCGACCATGAAGCCCATCACCATTGGCCTCGCGCTGGAGAGTGGCCGCGTGCGCCCCGAGACCATCGTGGACACCACGCCGGGGCGACTGACCATCACGGGCTCGACCATCTCCGACACGCACAACTACGGTGTGCTCACGGTGGAGGGCGTGATTCAGAAGTCGAGCAACGTCGGCACCACCAAGATCGCCATGCAGCTGCCCGCGCGCGAGATGTGGGAAACCTTCTCGGCCGTGGGTTTCGGCCAGAAGCCGCAAATCGGCTTCCCTGGCGCCGTGGGCGGGCGCCTGCGCCCGTACAAGGGCTGGCGCCCCATCGAGCAGGCCACCATGTCCTACGGCTACGGCCTGTCGGCCAGCCTGTTTCAGATGGCGCGCTCGTACACCGTGTTTGCCAACGGCGGACGTGTCATTCCCGCCACCATGCTCAAGACCGGGCAGGAGGCCGTGGGCGTGCCGGTGTTCTCCGAGCGCACGGCCAACCAGGTGCGCAAGATGCTGCAGATGGCGGCAGGCCCGGGTGGTACCGGCCAGAAGGCACAGACCGTGGGCTACTCGGTGGGCGGCAAATCGGGCACGGCGCGCAAGCAGCAGGGCAAAGGCTACGCGGCGGGCAAGTACCGCGCCTGGTTTACCGGCATGGCGCCCATTGACAACCCGCGCATCATCGTCGCCGTGATGGTCGACGAGCCGAGCAACGGCGTGATCTACGGCGGCGCCGTGGCCGCGCCGGTGTTCAGCGAGGTGGTGCAGCAGACGCTGCGCATGATGGGCGTGGCGCCCGACATGGCCGTCAAGCCGCAGATCGTGGCCAATGCCGTCGAGGAGCCGTTGTGAGCCTGCAGACCCTCACCACCCCCGAGCAGGCCGTTGCCTTCCTGCGCGCGCGCGTCACCGGCACGCTGCAGACCGATAGCCGGCTGGTGGCCCCCGGCGACGCGTTTATTGCCTGGCCAGGCGCCGCTACCGACGGCCGCGCCCACGTGGCCGGTGCCCTGGCGCGCGGCGCGGTGGCCTGCCTGGTGGAGCAGGAAGGCGTGGAGCCCTACGCTTTCGCGGGGCCGCACATCGCCGCGCTGCGTGGCCTGAAGGCGGCCACCGGGTTGATCGCCGCAGAATGGTTCGGTCACCCCACCCAGTCGCTCCAGGTGCTGGCCGTGACGGGCACCAATGGCAAGACCAGCAGCGCCTGCTGGCTCGCAGATGCCGTTCAATTGCTATCGAAAAATGAGCTTCCAGCGCTTGCTGGGTGTGCCCTGGTTGGCACTTTGGGCATTGGCGTGCCGCCGCGCCTGGAATCGACCGGCATGACCACCCCCGACCCGGTGCGTCTGCAGCGCGCGTTCCGTGCCTTTGCCGACCAGGGGTTGGGCTACTGCGCCATTGAAGCCTCGTCCATCGGTGTGGCCGAGCAGCGCCTGGCGGGCGCGCGCATCCGCGTGGCGGTGTTTACCAACTTCACGCAGGACCACCTGGACTACCACGGCAGCATGGAGGCCTACTGGCAGGCCAAGGCTGCGCTGTTCGACACACCCGGCCTGCAGGCGGCCGTGGTCAACATCGATGACGCGCAGGGCGCGCGCCTGCACGCACAGCTCGCCGCGCGCGCGCTCGACCTGTGGAGCTACGCGCTGCACGGCCCCGCGCGGCTGCAGGCCCAGGACATTGGTTTTGGCGAGGGTGGCCTGCGCTTTGCCGTGGCCGAGGGCGCGCAGCGCGAATGGCTGCAGACGCGGCTCATCGGGCACTACAACGTGTCCAACCTCCTCGGCGTGATTGCCACGCTGCGGGCGCTGGGCGTGCCGCTGGCGCAGGCCGTGCGGGCCTGTGCCGCGCTGTCTCCGGTGCCCGGCCGCATGGAGCAGATCGCCCAGCCCGGCCAGCCCCTGGTGGCGGTGGACTATGCCCACACGCCCGACGCGCTGGCCCAGGCCCTGGCGGCGCTGCGCCCCGTGGCGCAGGCGCGTGGCGGGCGCCTGTGGTGCGTGTTCGGCTGTGGCGGCAACCGCGATGCCAGCAAGCGCCCCTTGATGGGCGCGGCCGCACAGCAGGGGGCCGACGCCGTGCTGGTGACCAGCGACAACCCGCGCGGTGAAGTGCCGCAGGCCATCATTGACCAGATTCTGCAAGGCATGGCGCCCGGTGCGCAGGCCGAGCCAGACCGTGCCGCCGCCATCGCCCAGGCCGTGGCGCGAGCCGATGCTACCGACGTGGTCTTGATTGCGGGCAAGGGCCACGAGGACTACCAAGAGGTACAGGGCGTGCGCCACCCGTTCTCCGACATGGCGCAGGCGCGCCAGGCGCTGACAGTGCGCCAGGGAGGTGCCGCATGACGATGACGCTGCAGCAGGCCTGGGCCTGGATCGCCGCGCTGGTGCCGCAGGCGCGCCTGGTAGGCGATGGCGCACTGCCCATCGCGCGCGTGCACACCGACACGCGCACGCTCCAGCCCGGCGACCTGTTTGTCGCCCTCAAGGGCGAGCGCTTTGACGCCCATGATTTCCTGCCCCAGGCGCGTGCCGCCGGGGCGGTGGCTGCCGTGGCCCATGGCGGCTTGGCGGCTGCGGGCTTGCCGGGCATCGAGGTGCCCGACACGCTCGCCGCCCTGGGGGCGCTGGCTGCCGGTTGGCGCAGCCAGTTCCGCCTGCCGCTGATTGCCGTGACCGGCAGCAACGGCAAGACCACCGTAACGCAGATGGTCGCCAGCATTCTCGCCGCGCACGCGGGCGAGGCTGCTTTTGCCACGCGCGGCAACCTGAACAACGCCATTGGCGTGCCGCAAACCCTGCTGCGCCTGCAGGCCGCACACCGCATCGGCGTGGTGGAACTGGGCATGAACCACCCGGGTGAAATCGCCTACCTGGCCCACCTGGCCCGCCCCACCGTCGCGCTGGTGAACAACGCTCAGCGCGAGCATCTGGAGTTCATGCACACCGTGCAGGCCGTCGCCGAGGAGAACGGTGCCGTGCTGCCCGCGCTGCCGCCTGAGGGCGTGGCTGTGTTCCCGCATGGCGATGTCTACACCGCGCTGTGGCGTGGTCTCGCGGCGGGCCGCCGTTGTATCACCTTCGGTGGCGAGGGCGCCGACGTGCGCTGTCTGGACGCGCAATGGCAGGGCGATGCCTGGCAGGCCACGCTGCACACGCCCAAGGGCACCATTCGCACGGCGCTGCACATCGCAGGCCGTCATAACGTTATCAATGCCCTGGCCGCCACAGCCTGCGCACTGGCCGCAGGTGTGGCGCCCGATGCGGTGGCCCAGGGCCTGCGGGCGTTCGCGCCCGTGGCCGGGCGCTCGCGTGCGCTCGCGCTGACGTGCCAGGGGCGCAGCGTCACGGTGGTGGACGACTGCTACAACGCCAACCCCGACTCCATGCATGCCGCCATCGAGGTACTGGCCGAACTGCCCGCGCCGCGCTGGCTGGTGCTGGGCGACATGGGCGAGGTGGGGAGCCAGGGGCCGCAGTTCCATGCCGAGGCGGGCGCACATGCGCGTTCGCGCGGGATTGAGCGGCTGCTGGCGCTGGGCCCGCTCAGCGCGCACGCGGCACAGGCTTTTGGCCCGGGCGCGCAGCATTTCGACGACAAGGACGCACTGCTGGCCGCGGTGCGTGCAGCCCTGCCCGAAGCGGGCAGCGTGCTGGTGAAGGGATCACGATTCATGAAGATGGAACAGGCCGTGCAGGCCTTGCAGGAGGCCGCATGCTCTTGATGCTGGCGCAATGGCTGCAGGGCTTGTCGCCCGAATTTGGATTCCTGCGGGTGTTCCAGTACATCACCTTCCGCGCGGTGATGGCGGCGCTCACGGCGCTGCTCATCGGCCTGCTGGCGGGGCCCAAGGTGATCCGCATGCTGCGTGCGCTGAAGATCGGCCAGCCGATCCGGGGCTACGCCATGCAGACGCACCTGAGCAAAAGCGGCACGCCGACCATGGGCGGTGTGCTGATCCTGGCGTCGCTGGCCATTTCCACGCTGCTGTGGTTCGACCTGTCGAACCGCTTCGTCTGGATCGTGCTGATCGTCACGCTGGGCTTCGGCGCCATCGGCTGGGTGGACGATTGGCGCAAGGTGGTCAATAAAGACCCCGAGGGCATGCGCTCGCGCGAGAAGTACTTCTGGCAGTCCGTGATCGGCCTCGTCGCGGCGCTGTACCTGGTGTTCAGCATTTCGGAGAGCTCGAACGCACGCGTGTTCGAGCTGTTTCTGGCCTGGGTGCAGTCGGGCTTCTCGCTCGACCTGCCGCCCAAGGCCGGGCTGCTGCTGCCGTTCTTCAAAGAGGTCAGCTACCCGCTGGGCGTGCTGGGCTTCGTCATCCTCACCTACCTGGTGATCGTCGGCGCCAGCAATGCCGTCAACCTGACCGACGGGCTGGACGGCCTGGCGATCATGCCGGTGATCCTGGTGGGCGCCTGTCTGGGGGTGTTCGCCTACGTCACCGGCAATGCCGTGCATGCCAAGTACCTGCTGTTCCCGCACATCCCGGGTTCGGGCGAGTTGATGATTTTCTGCGCCGCCATGGCGGGCGCGGGCCTGGCCTTCCTGTGGTTCAACGCGCACCCGGCGCAGGTTTTCATGGGCGACGTGGGCGCGCTGGCGCTTGGCGGGGCGTTGGGCACCATCGCCGTGATCGTGCGCCAGGAGATCGTGCTGGCCATCATGGGCGGCATCTTCGTCGTCGAGGCGCTGTCGGTGATGCTGCAGGTGGCCTGGTTCAAATACACCAAGCGCAAGTACGGCGAAGGTCGGCGCCTGCTGAAGATGGCGCCGCTGCACCACCATTTCGAGAAAAGCGGCTGGAAGGAGACGCAGGTGGTCGTGCGTTTCTGGATCATCACCATGCTGCTGTGCCTGATCGGCCTGACTACCTTGAAGCTGCGATGACGAACCCCGACGACGCACTTCACCCCCTTCCGCCCGCCGCAGCCCCTGCGGCGTCGGCGTCTCCTGCCGAGCCCGCGGCGGCGCCGCTCTCGGCCGCCAAGGAAGCGGCTGTGTTCGTGGCGAAGATTTTTGCCGAGCCGGTCGCCGAGGCGCCCGCGCAGGAAGCGCAGCCCCTGGCAGAGACGCAGGCGCTGGCGCCGGCCTTCGCCCCCGTGCCCCAGGACTGGCCGGCGCAGGCCGAACAGCCGCTGCGCGGCCAGCGCGTGCTGGTGCTGGGCCTGGGCGCCTCGGGGCTGGCGATGGCGCGCTGGTGTACGCGCTGCGGCGCACAGGTCACCGTGGCCGATACGCGCGCTGCGCCGCCGCAGCTCGCCACACTGCGCGCGGAGCTGCCGCAGGCGCGCTTCATCGGCGGCGCCTTCGACGCCGCGCTGGTGCACGACCAGGCGCTTGACGCCATCTACCGCTCACCCGGCCTCGCGCCGGCTGCGCTTGCTCCTGTTTTGGAAGCTGCTCGCGCTGGCCAGGTAAGCCTTGGCGGCGAATTGGACCTGTATTCACAAGCGCTGCGCACCTTGCGTGCGCAGCACGGCTACGCGCCCGCCGTGCTGGCCGTGACCGGCACCAACGGCAAAACCACCGTCACTTCGCTCACCAGCCAGCTGGTGCAGCACGCTGGCCGCAGCGTGGCCGTGGCCGGCAACATCGGCCCGACGCTGCTCGACACACTGGCCGCGCGCATCGCTGCGCAAGATCTGCCCGAGGTGTGGGTGCTGGAGCTGTCGAGCTTCCAGCTCGACGGCGTGCAGGGCTTCGAGCCGACCGCGGCCGTGGTGCTCAACCTCACGCAAGACCACCTGGACTGGCACGGTGGCATGGCTGCCTATGGCGCAGCCAAGGCACGCATTTTTGGCCAGACGGGGCTGATGGTGCTGAACCGTGAGGACCCGGCGGTCATGCAAATGCTGCCGGAGCCGGTGCGCGTGAAGCTGCAAAAGCCGCAGCTGCGCGCCCATGTCACCTTCGGCGCCGACCTGCCGCAGCGCCCGGGCGACTTCGGCATGGAAACGGTCAATGGCATGGTTTGGCTGGTGCGCGCGCACCAGGCCGACGAAACGGCCAAGCGCTCCAAGCTGCATGAGGAGCCCCTGCACCTGCAGCGCCTGATGCCGGCGGACGCCCTGCGTATCCGCGGTCGCCACAACGCCTGCAACGCGCTGGCCGCGCTGGCCCTGGCGCAGGCCGCGGGCTGCGCCCTGGGGGCCATGCTCTACGGCTTGCGCGAATACCGGGGCGAGCCGCACCGCGTCGAATCGATCGGCATGGTCGGCGGGGTGGAGTACTTTGACGACAGCAAGGGCACCAACGTTGGCGCTACCGTGGCCGCGCTGGCCGGCCTGGGGCCGGATCGGCGTTTGGTGGTGATCCTCGGCGGCGACGGCAAGGGCCAGGACTTCACGCCGCTGGCCTCCCCGATGGCGCGCTACGCCCGCGCGGCCGTGCTGATTGGCCGCGACGCGTCCCACATCGCTGCTGCGCTGGCGGATGCCGGCGTGCCGCTGCTGCAGGCCGCCAGCATGGAGGACGCCGTGCAGCAGGCCGCTGGGCAGGCCCAGCCGGGCGACGCCGTGCTGATGTCGCCCGCCTGCGCCAGCCTGGATATGTTCAGAGACTACGCGCACCGTGCCCAGGTGTTCGTCGAAGCCGTGCGCGCGCTCGCGCAGGCCCAGGGGCAGGAACTGGAGGGGGGGCTGTGACCAACGCCGCCACCCCCAGCCTGCTGCAGCGCATCGGCGCCTGGTTCGGCGCGCTGCCCGCCAAGGCCGCCGACCGCCTTCCGGTGCGCGTGGGCGGCATGGAGTACCGCCAGACCACGGCCACGCCCGCGCATGTCCTGGGTTTCGACCAGGCGCTGGTGTGGGTGGTGGTGGCGTTGCTGGCCTGGGGGCTGGTGATGGTGTATTCGGCCTCCATTGCCATGCCGGACAACCCGCGCTTTGGCAAGATCGCGCCGCTGCACTTCCTGGTGCGCCACGTGATGGCGCTGGTGATGGGCTTCGTCGCCGCGTTGCTGGCGTTTCAGGTGTCGATGAAAACCTGGGAGCGCGTCGCGCCCTGGCTGTTCGTGGCCTCCATCATGCTGCTCATCATGGTGCTGATTCCGCACGTTGGCACGGCGGTGAACGGCGCGCGGCGCTGGCTGTCGCTCGGGGTGATGAACTTCCAGCCCTCGGAGCTGGCCAAGTTCGCCGTGCTCATCTACGCCGCCGACTACATGGTGCGCAAGATGGACGTGAAAGAAAACTTCTTCCGCGCCGTGCTGCCCATGGGCGCGGCGGTGGCCATCGTTGGCGCGCTGCTGCTGGCCGAGCCGGACATGGGGGCGTTCATGGTGATCGCCGTCATCGCCATGGGCATCCTGTTCCTGGGCGGGGTGAACATGCGTATGTTCATCCTCATCGGCACGGTGCTGGTCAGCGCCTTCGCGCTCATCGTCATGACGAGCCCGTGGCGCCGCGAGCGCATCTTTGCCTACCTCGATCCGTTCAGTGAGGCGCACGCGCTGGGCAAGGGCTACCAGCTCTCGCACTCGCTCATCGCCATCGGGCGCGGCGAGGTCTTCGGCGTCGGCCTGGGCGGCAGCGTGGAAAAGCTGCACTGGCTGCCCGAGGCGCATACCGACTTCCTGCTCGCCGTTATCGGCGAGGAGTTCGGCCTGGTGGGCGTGCTCACGCTCATCGTGCTGTTCCTGTGGCTCACGCGGCGCATCATGCAGATCGGCCGCCAGGCCATCGCGCTGGACCGCGTGTTCTCCGGCCTCGTGGCGCAGGGCGTGGCGGTGTGGCTGGGCTTTCAGGCGTTCATCAACATGGGCGTGAACCTGGGCGCCTTGCCCACCAAGGGCCTGACGCTGCCGCTCATGAGCTTCGGCGGCTCGGCCATTCTGATGAACCTCATTGCGCTCGCGGTCGTCCTGCGCGTGGATTACGAAAACAAGTTGCTCATGCGTGGAGGCCACGTATGAGCCAGAAAACCGTGCTCATCATGGCCGGCGGCACCGGCGGCCATATCTTTCCCGGCCTGGCCGTGGCGCAGGCGCTGCGTGCACGTGGCTGGCGCGTGCACTGGCTGGGCACGCCCGGCAGCATGGAGTCGCGCATCGTGCCGCCGCAGGGCTTTGCGTTTGAGGCCATCGATTTCTCCGGCGTGCGCGGCAAGGGGCTGACCACGCTGGCGCTGCTGCCGCTGCGGCTGCTGCGCGCTTTCTGGCAGGCGCTGGCCGTGGTGCGCCGTGTGCGTCCCGACGTGGTGCTGGGCATGGGTGGCTACGTCACCTTCCCCGGCGGCATGATGGCGGTGCTGGCGGGTAAGCCCCTGGTGCTGCATGAGCAGAACTCCGTCGCCGGCCTGGCCAACAAGGTGCTGGCGGGCGTGGCCGACCGCATCTTCACCGCCTTCCCCAGTGTGCTGAAAAAAGGCCAGTGGGTCGGCAACCCGCTGCGCGAAGCGTTCCTGGCGCAGCCGGAGCCGGCCGTGCGCTTTGCCGGGCGCAGCGGGCCGCTGCGCCTGCTGGTGGTGGGCGGCAGCCTGGGCGCCAAGGCGCTGAACGAGATCGTGCCGCAAGCGCTGGCGTTGATCCCCGAGGCCGAGCGCCCGCAGGTCACGCACCAGAGCGGCGCGGCGCAGATCGACGCCTTGCGCGCCCATTACGCCGCTGCCGGTGTGCAGGCCACGCTGACGCCGTTCATTGACGACACGGCCAGTGCGTTTGCGCAGGCCGACGTGGTGGTTTGCCGCGCTGGCGCCAGTACCGTGACCGAATTGGCCGCCGTGGGTGCCGCAGCGGTGTTCGTGCCCTTCCCAGCGGCGGTGGATGACCACCAGACCACCAACGCCCAGTTCCTGGTGCAGGCAGGCGGCGGCTGGCTGGTGCAGCAGCGCGACCTGACGCCTGGCGGACTGGCTCAAATGCTACAAAATATGGAGCGTTCCGCGCTTGTTCAGCGCGCGCAAAACGCCAAAAAGATGCAAAAAACCGAAGCCACCGCAGTGGTGGTCGCGGCCTGCGAGGAGCTGGCCCCATGAAACACGCTATCCGTCACATTCACTTCGTCGGCGTGGGCGGCGCCGGCATGAGCGGCATCGCCGAGGTGCTGCACAACCTGGGCTACCAGGTGTCGGGCTCGGACCTGTCGGACAGCGCCACGCTGCGCCGCTTGCAAGGCCTGGGCATCGCCACCCATGTGGGCCACGACGCCGCCCACGTTCAGGGGGCCGATGCCGTGGTGACCTCCACGGCCGTGCAGGGCAACAACCCCGAGGTACAGGCTGCGCGCGCGCGCAAGATTCCCGTGGTGCCGCGCGCGCTCATGCTGGCAGAGCTGATGCGCCTGCGCCAGGGCGTGGCCATCGCTGGCACGCACGGCAAGACGACGACCACCAGCCTGGTCACCAGCGTGCTGGCCGAGGCGGGGCTGGACCCGACCTTCGTCATCGGCGGGCGCCTGAACAGCGCCGGTGCCAACGCGCGGCTGGGCCAGGGCGAGTACATCGTGGTCGAGGCCGACGAGTCCGACGCTTCGTTCCTCAACCTGCTGCCCGTGATGGCCGTGGTCACCAACATTGACGCCGACCACATGGAAACCTACGGCCACGACTTCGGCCGGCTCAAGCAGGCGTTCGTGGACTTCCTGCACCGCATGCCGTTCTACGGCGCGGCCATCCTGTGCGTGGACAACCCCGGCGTGCGCGAGATCCTGGCTGACGTGGCGCGCCCGGTAACCAGCTACGGCTTCGGCGAGGATGCGCAGGTGCGTGCCGTCAACGTGCGCGCCGACGCCGGACGCATGCGCTTCACCGTGCAGCGGCGCAATGGCGTGACCCTGCCCGACCTGGAGGTGGTGCTGAACCTGGCGGGTGAGCACAACGTGCTCAACGCGCTCGCGGCCATCGCCGTGGCGGTGGAGCTGGGTATTTCCGATGAGGCCGTGCTGCGCGCGCTGGCGGGCTTCACCGGCGTGGGCCGGCGTTTTCAGCGCTACGGCGACCAGCCTGCCGTGGGCGGCGGCCACTACCAGCTCATTGAGGACTATGGCCACCATCCGGTGGAGATGGCCGCCACCCTGGCGGCGGCACGCGGTGCCTTCCCCGGGCGGCGCCTGGTGTTGGCGTTCCAGCCGCACCGCTACAGCCGCACGCGCGACTGCTTCGAGGATTTCGTCAAGGTGCTGGGCCAGGCCGACGTGGTGCTGCTGACCGAGGTGTACGCGGCAGGCGAGGCCCCTATCGTCGCCGCCGACGGGCGTTCGCTGGCGCGCGCGCTGCGCGTGGCAGGCCGGGTGGAGCCCGTTTTCATCGACGATGTGGCCGAGATGCCGCGTGCCATCGTGCAAAGCGCGCGGGCAGGCGATGTGGTGCTGTGCATGGGCGCGGGCTCCATCGGCGCAGTGCCCGGAAAGGTGGCCGAATTGCTACAAAATAGTGAGCTTTTAGCGCAGGGTGGGGGTGCGTTGTGAGCCAATTCGATCCTAAGTCTGACCAGGAATTCAACGCTGCGGCCCTGGGCAAGGTGGCCGTGCTCATGGGCGGCGATTCGTCCGAGCGCGAGGTGTCGCTGATGTCTGGGGGCGGTGTGCTGCAGGCGCTGCGTGCGCGCGGCGTCGATGCGCATGCCTTCGACCCGGCGCACGCCAGCCTGTCCGATCTCAAGACCCATGGCTACACGCGCTGCTTCATTGCGCTGCACGGCCGCCATGGCGAGGACGGCACGGTGCAGGGCGCGCTGGAGCTGCTCGGCATTCCCTACACCGGCTCGGGTGTGATGGCGTCGAGCATCGCCATGGACAAGATCATGACCAAGCGCATCTGGCGCTTCGAGGGCCTGCCCACGCCGGACTGGCGCCTGGTGGCCAGCAGCGCCGAGACCGCGCAGGCCTTCCAGGAACTGGGTGCGCCCATGATCGTCAAGCCTTCGCGCGAGGGCTCCACCATCGGCCTGACCAAGGTCACTTCGCTGGGGCAGTGCGAGCAGGCTTACCGCCTGGCCGCGCAGCACGACCCGGAGGTGCTGTGCGAGCAGTTCATCGATGGTGACGAAACCACCTGCCCGGTGCTCGGCCAGGGCGCGGACGCCACGGCGCTGCCGGTGATCCGCATCGTCGCGCCCGAAGGCAACTACGACTACCAGAACAAGTACTTCACCGACGTGACGCAGTACCACTGCCCGAGCGGCCTGCCCGAGGCCGAGGAGCGTGCCATCCAGCGTCTGGTGGAGCGCGCCTACCGCACGCTGGGCTGCCGTGGCTGGGCACGCGCCGACATCATGGTGCGCGCCAGCGACCGCCAGCCCTTCCTGCTGGAGATCAACACCTCGCCCGGCATGACCGGGCATTCGCTCGTGCCCATGTCGGCGCGCGCAGCGGGCACCAGCTACGAAGAGCTGTGCCTGCGCATCCTGGCCAGCGCTTCGCTCGACGCGCTGCAAAACACCGCCGACACGGCCCTGGGAGGCGCATGAACGCACCGCTGCCCGCACCGCTGGACGTCAAGCTCATGAACTGGACCGCCTCGGCCCTGTTCGTGTGCTGCGCCGCGCTCGTGCTGGCAGCGGGTGCGCGCTGGCTGCTGGGGCGGCCGGCGTTCGCCATCCACCGCATCGTGGTGCAGGGCGACCTGGTGCACAACAACGCGGTCAGTTTGCGTCCCATGGTCATGCCCAGCCTGGCGGGCAACTTTTTCACCGTGGACCTGGAGGCGGTGCGCGCGGCCTTTGCGCAGGCTCCCTGGGTGCGCAGCGTCCAGGTGCGGCGTGAGTTTCCCAGCGGCCTGCGCGTGGTGCTGCGCGAGCACGATGCCGTGGCTCTTTGGGGCGCGGAGTCGGAGTCCAAGCTGCTCAACAGCGACGGCGAGGTTTTCGAGGCGGAGGCTGACGACGAAGAGCAGGACAGTCTGCCGCGCCTGCAGGGTCCGCAGGGGCAGGCGGGCGAGGTGCTGGCCATGTACCACCGGCTGGCGCCGGTGTTCGAGCCGCTCGGGCTGGAGCTGGATGAGCTGCAGCTTTCAGGGCGCGGTGGCTGGCGCGCGCAGCTTGACAGCGGAGCTGCGGTGGAATTGGGCGGCGGCACGCCCGAGGCCGTGGTCGCGCGCACGCAGCGCTTCGCACGCACCTTGGCGCAGGTGGCGCAGCAGTACCGGCGCAGCCCCGAGGCGCTGGAGTCGGCCGACCTGCGCCATGACGGCGGCTATGCCGTACGCCTGCGCGGCGTGACGACGGTGAGTGACGACAAGGCAGCGAAAAAGGTGCGCTGAGGCGCCACGGGACAACGAAACAGAGGGCACACAGGCATATGGCAAGAGAATACAAAGACGTGGTCGTGGGGCTGGACATCGGCACTGCCAAGGTCATGGCCGTGGTCGCCGAGGTGCTGCCCGGTGGCGAGCTCAAGCTCGCCGGCCTGGGCGTGGCGCCGAGCAACGGCCTCAAGCGCGGCGTGGTCGTGAACATCGACGCCACGGTGCAGAGTATTCAGCAGGCGCTGAAAGAGGCCGAGCTGATGGCCGACTGCAAGATCCAGCGCGTGTACACCGGCATCACCGGCAGCCACATCCGTGGCCAGAACTCGCGCGGCATGGTGGCCATCAAGGACAAGGAAGTCACCGCCACCGACGTGGCGCGTGTGGTGGAGACGGCCAAGGCCATCAACATCAGCAGCGACCAGCGCCTGTTGCTGGTGGAGCCGCAGGAATTCGTGATCGACGGGCAGGACGTGAAGGAGCCCATCGGCATGAGCGGCATCCGCCTGGAGGCCAACATCCACATCGTCACGGGTGCGCAAAGCGCGGCCGAGAACATCATCAAGTGCGTGCGCCGCTGCGGCCTGGAGGTCGAGCAGCTCATGCTCAACCCGCTGGCCAGCAGCCAGGCCGTGCTGACCGACGACGAGCGCGAGTTGGGTGTGGCCGTGGTGGACATCGGCGCCGGCACGACCGACGTGGCCATCTTCACCGGCGGCGCGATCCGCCACACGGCAGTGATTCCCGCGGCGGGCGACCTGATCACCAGCGACATTGCCATGGCGCTGCGCACCCCGACCAAGGACGCCGAGGACATCAAGGTGGAAAGCGGCTACGCCAAGCAACTGCTGGCCGACCCCGAGGCGCAGGTGGAGGTGCCCGGCCTGGGCGACCGTGGTCCGCGCCTGCTCAGCCGCCAGGTGCTGGCGGGCGTGATCGAGCCGCGCGTGGAGGAGATCTTCTCGCTCGTGCACCAGGCCATTCGCGACTCGGGCTACGAAGAGGTGCTGTCCTCGGGCATCGTGCTCACGGGCGGCAGCTCGGTCATGCCAGGCATGGTGGAGCTGGGCGAGGACATCTTTCTCAAGCCGGTGCGCCGTGGCATCCCGAAGTATTCCAGCGCGCTGGCCGACATGGTGGCACAGCCGCGTGCGGCCACCGTCATGGGGCAGCTTGAGGAAGCACGCCAGGCGCGCCTGCGCGGCTTCAAGGTGGCGGCCAAGAGCGGGTCGATGAAGACCGCCTTTGGCCGCTTCAAGGACTTCATCGTGGGGAACTTCTGACCATGCCCCTCGACTGGAACTGGTTTGTGCGCGCCGGGCCCGCACGCCGCACGCGGCGTCGCAGCACCGGACCACCGTCCTTGGGGCGCCCGCCGCCCGCTACCTCTCTTACCCCAGATGCATTGTTTTTCAGAGTAATTTCAGGAGCACCCTCATGACCATCGAAATGATCGAGTCCGAAGAATTCAACCAGGGCACACAGATCAAGGTGATCGGTGTCGGCGGCGGCGGCGGCAACGCCGTCGAGCACATGATCGCGCGCGCCGTGCAGGGCGTGGAATTTGTCTGCGCCAACACCGACGCGCAGGCGCTCACGCGCAGCACGGCGCACCGCCACATCCAGCTCGGCAGCAGCGGCCTGGGTGCGGGCAGCAAGCCCGAGAAGGCGCGCGAGGCCGCCGAAAGCGCCGAGGCAGAGATCCGCCAGGCCATCCAGGGTGCGCACATGCTCTTCATCACCGCCGGCATGGGCGGTGGCACGGGCACGGGCGCCGCGCCGGTGATCGCACGCATCGCCAAGGACATGGGCATCCTCACCGTGGGCGTGGTCACCAAGCCCTTCGAGTGGGAAGGCAGCCGCCGCATGAAGAATGCGGACGACGGCCTGTCCGAGCTGGAAAGCAACGTCGATTCGCTGATCGTGGTACTCAACGAGAAGCTCATCGAGGTGCTGGGCAACGACATCACGCAGGAAGAAGCCTTCGCCCATGCCAACGACGTGCTGAAGAACGCCGTCGGCGGTATTGCCGAAATCATCAACGACTACGGCCTGGTGAACGTCGACTTCGAAGACGTGCGCACCGTGATGGGCGAGCCCGGCCGCGCCATGATGGGCACGGCCACGGCCAGCGGCCCGGACCGCGCGCGCATCGCTGCAGAGCAGGCCATTGCCTGCCCGCTGCTCGAGGGTATCGACCTCTCGGGTGCCAAAGGTGTGCTGGTGCTGGTGACCGCCGCCAAGGGCAGCCTGAAGATGGCCGAGTCGGGACAGGCCATGAGCACCATCAACGCCTATGCCGCGCCGGACGCGCACGTCATCTACGGCGCTGCCTACGACGACTCCCTGGGCGATGAAATCCGCGTCACTGTGGTGGCCACGGGCCTGTCGCGTCCCAACGTGCGCCGCCAGCCCATGCAGGTGGTGCAGGGTGCCCTGCGCACCGGTACCGACAACATCCCGTACGCCATGCCCATGGCCGGCGGCACGGGCACGACGCTGGGCAGCGCAGGCGGCGTGGCCGGTGGCGCCGATTACGGCACCATGGCCGTGCCCAGCGTGTGGCGTAACAACCGCACGCAGGCCGCGGCGCGCGTGGACGCGCTGTCCTCCGGCGGCATGGACGACCTGGAGATCCCGGCGTTCCTGCGCAAGCAGGCCGATTGAGTGCAGGGTGTGCCCGCGAGCGCGGGCCGCCATCGCGCCCTCCAACCCGCTGGCATGCCAGCGGGTTTTCTTTTTTGATAGCTGCTTGCGCTTGCTGCACAAGGGCTAGGGGCGAATTTGGTGCCTATTTGATGCCCTGTCTTGGTGCCAGGAAGCCACGAGGGCGTGCCATCACTCAAATCCCCCATGCGCTGGCTGTGCAATGGGGATGGATGCGCGAAGCGCGACGCAGCCAATAGCCATAGCTATTGGCAAGCCGCGCGACAAAGCAGACGCCCCATTGCGCAGCCAGCCCGAAGGGAGGGGCATGCGGGCGGCGCATTGCGTCGTTGCGGCTCGCTTGCGTAGCCGAGCTACGCGGCACTCACCGCGCCTAGCACTGCACCGCCCGCATGCCCCTCGCGTGGGGGATTTGAGTGATGACACGCCCTAGAATCCACGGAATATGCTCCAGCAACGCACCATCAAGACCCTGACCCGCGCCGTGGGCGTGGGCCTGCACAGCGGCCAGCGGGTCGAGCTGACCCTGCGGCCGGCCCAGCCCGACACGGGCATCGTCTTTCGCCGCGTGGACCTGCCGGAGCCGGTGGACATTCCGATCAGCGCCACGGCGGTGGTCGATACGCGCATGGCCTCCACCATCGGCGCGGGCAGCGCCAAGGTGCACACGGTGGAGCATCTGATGTCGGCTTGCGCGGGCCTGGGGCTGGACAACCTGTATATCGACATCACTGCCGAGGAGGTGCCGATCCTCGACGGCTCGTCGGCCTCGTTCGTGTTCCTGCTGCAAAGTGCCGGCGTGGAGCTGCAGAAGGCGCCCAAGCGTTTCATCCGCGTGACCCGGCCGGTCGAGGTGCGCGAGGGCGAAGGTGCGCAGCTGAAGTGGGCGCGGCTGGAGCCGTACCATGGCTACAAGCTGCGCTTTGAGATCGATTTCGCCCACCCGGCGGTCGACTCCACCGGCCAGTGCGTGGAGTTCGACCTGGGCCAGGGCAACTATGCGCGCGACATTGCGCGCGCGCGCACCTTCGGCTTCACGCGCGACGTGGAGATGCTGCGTGCCAACGGCTTGGCGCTGGGCGGGGGGCTGGACAACGCCATCGTCATGGACGACTACAAGGTGCTCAACAGCGACGGCCTGCGCTATGACGCCGAGTTCGCGCGCCACAAGATTCTCGATGCCATGGGGGATCTTTACCTGGTGGGTAAACCGCTGCTGGCCGCGTACAGTGCCTTTCGCTCGGGCCACGCCATGAACAACCAGTTGCTGCGCGCGCTGCTGGCACAGCCCGATGCGTGGGAGATCGCCAGCTTCGACAACGAGCGCCTAGCCCCCGCGGGGTTCGCCCAGCCTGTCGGCGCCTGGTAGCGGGGCATGCTGCTTTTCCGCTGGATCGTCACCCTGCTGCTGCTCATGGCGGGGGTGTCTTTCGTGTTCTATGTCGGCACCGGCCAGGTGCGCTACCGGCGTTTCGGCCTCATGGTGCTGAAGTGGACGGTGATCGCTGCCTGCGCTTTCTTCTCCGTGCTGCTGGTTGGGCGCATCGCCTGAATTGTCCCTATACTCGCGCCTGCTCCGGGGTGCACGTAGGAGCCTGTTCAAGTTTTTTAGAGTCGCGCAAGTACTTTTTTGGGATGGGATGCAAGGCGCGGTGCGCAGTCGATAGCTGCGCTATCGACAAGCGCCGCAACGCTGTAGACGGCCCGAAGAGGTACTTGCCCGAAGGGTTGGAGTGAAATCGGGCGATTGAGCGCCCCGGTTGCTTGCATGGGCATGAGCCCATGCGGCGGCAACCGGGCCACTCACTCATCCCGATTGCGCTCCAACGCGATCTCTAAAAAACCTTGAACAGGCTCCTGGGCGTGCTGAGATGGCGGACCTGACCGCCGGAACCGCGAACTTGATCTGGTTAGTACCAGCGTAAGAAGAGCTGCAATGGAAGAAGTGCGTGCGCGTGTATGTCCGCGCGCGTCGTCCATCGATTGCGGAGCATTCCATCCCCATCCGTTGAAGGAATGCCCGCAATGAACGCTCCTGACTCGTTTTCCCACCTCCTGGCTCGCACGCGCGAGCCTTTCCCGGCTTCGGCCAAAAGCTACCTGACCGGTTCGCGCAGTGACCTGCGCGTGCCGGTGCGCGACATCCGCCTGACCAATGGCGAGGTGGTCAGCGTCTATGACACCTCCGGACCGTACACCGACCCGGCCGCTGCCATCGACGTACGCCAGGGCCTGGCCAGCGTGCGCGGCGCCTGGATCGCCGAGCGTGGCGACACCGAAAGCTACGAGGGCCGCGTGCGCAAGGCCCTCGACGACGGCCAGAAGGCCGAGGACGGCGACCGCCTGGCCCAGCTGCGTGCCGAGGCTGCCGCGCTGCAGCGCCAGCCCCTGCGCGCCAAGAGCGGTGCCAACGTCACGCAGATGCACTACGCCAAGAAGGGCATCATCACCCCCGAGATGGAATATGTTGCCCTGCGTGAAAACGGCCGCCGCGAGTGGATGGCGCAGTACCAGCAAGACTTGGCCCGCGAGCAGCGCCTGATGGGCAACCCCATGGGCGCGATGATTCCGAAGATCATCACCCCCGAATTCGTGCGCGACGAAGTGGCGCGCGGCCGCGCCATCATCCCCGCCAACATCAACCACCCCGAGGTGGAGCCCATGGCGATTGGGCGCAACTTCCTGGTGAAGATCAACGCCAACATCGGCAACTCCGCCGTCACGTCCAGCATTGAAGAAGAAGTGGAAAAGCTCGTCTGGGCCATCCGCTGGGGCGCGGACAACGTGATGGATTTGTCCACCGGCAAAAACATCCACACCACGCGCGACTGGATCATCCGCAACAGCCCCGTGCCGATTGGCACGGTGCCGATTTACCAGGCGCTGGAAAAGGTGGGCGGCGTGGCCGAAGACCTGACCTGGGAGATCTTCCGCGACACCCTGATCGAGCAGGCCGAGCAGGGCGTGGACTACTTCACCATCCACGCCGGTATCCGTCTGGCTTACATCCACCTCACGGCCAACCGCCGCACCGGCATCGTCTCGCGCGGCGGCTCCATAATGGCCAAGTGGTGCATGGCGCACCACCGCGAGAGCTTCCTGTACGAGCACTTTGAAGACATCTGCGACATCATGAAGCAGTACGACGTGTCCTTCAGCCTGGGTGACGGCCTGCGCCCTGGCTGCGCGTCGGATGCCAACGACGAAGCCCAGTTTGCCGAGCTGCACACCCTGGGCGAACTCACGCAAATTGCCTGGAAGCACGACGTGCAGACCATGATCGAAGGCCCCGGCCACGTGCCCATGCACATGATCCAGGCCAACATGACCGAGCAGCTCAAAACCTGCCACGAGGCGCCGTTCTACACCCTGGGCCCCCTGACCATCGACATCGCTCCGGGCTACGACCACATCGCCAGCGCCATCGGCGCGGCCATGATCGGCTGGATGGGCACGGCCATGCTGTGCTACGTCACACCCAAGGAGCATCTGGGTCTGCCCGACCGCGATGATGTGAAGCAGGGCATCATTGCCTACAAGATCGCGGCGCACGCTGCCGACGTGGCCAAGGGGCACCCCGGTGCCCGCGCGCGCGACGACGCGCTGTCCCAGGCGCGTTTCGACTTCCGCTGGCAGGACCAGTTCAACCTGGGCCTGGACCCCGAAACGGCCAAGGAATACCACGACGAGACGCTGCCCAAGGACTCGGCCAAGGTGGCGCATTTCTGCTCCATGTGCGGCCCCAAGTTCTGCTCTATGAAGATCACGCAGGAAGTGCGCGAATTCGCCCAGCAGGGCTTGCAGCACAAAGCCGAGGAGTTTCGCGGCGCGGGCGGCGAGCTGTACGTGCCCATCAAGCCGGTCGCCTGAGCTCTGCCGCATTGGTGAATTCCCTCTGAATCCCCTGGCGGTTGGTAGCATAAAGTTACACCCTCGCCGGGGTTCACAAGGCCCAGGCTTGCTCTGGCATACAACTTGCATATGACAGGGCTGTTCAGTCAAGGGGAATTCATGAGAGTCCTGGGCCGCTTGTCCATCCGTGCGCGTCTGTATTTCGGCACAGCGTTTTCATTGGCCTTGCTGGTGCTGGTGGGGGGGATGGGCTATGTGTCCCTGGATCGCACGCGCACGACGCTGCAGGTGCTGTTCGCCGAGCGCGTGCAGACGTTGACCGACATGTCCGATTTGCGCACCACGCTGGGCGACCTGCGCCGCGCGGAGAAGGACATCATCATCAACTACAACAACGCCGTTGAGGTAGGCCAGTTGCGCGAGCGCTGGAGCAAGTCCCTCGCGTCGCTGCGCAAGAGCCTGGGCGAGGTGCGCGGTGCGCAGGTGGCAGATGCCCCCTTTGCCAAGGCCGTGGACCAGGCGCTGACCGAGATCCAGCAGTACGCCGAAGGCATCGGCCCCATCTTTGACCGGCTGGAGAATGCCCAGCTCGATGGTGCCGGCGCCGGGGCGTATGCGGACCAGCTCAAGCAGCACATGGAGACCACCGACCAGTTGCTCTCCACCCTGGCCCAAAGCGCACGCCAGCAGATGGACGAGGCGCGCCAGGCCGTGGATGCACGCACCTCTGCCATGGCCGGGCTCATCGGCGTGACCCTGCTGGTGGCGCTGGCCGTGCTGGTGCCGCTGACACTGGCCAGCGTGCGCTCCATCACACGCTCGCTGGCGCAGGCGCGGGATTTGGCCGAGCACATCGCAGCCGGTGACCTGACGCACGAAATCCGTGCACAGCAGCAGGACGAAGTGGGCCAGCTGGTGCAGGCCATGGGGCGCATGCAGGAGGCGCTGCGCGCCCTGGTGCACCAGGTGCAGGACGCGGCCGGCAACATCGCCACCGCCAGCGGCGAAATCGCCACCGGCAACCAAGACCTGAGCCTACGCACGGAGCAGACGGCTGCCAGCCTGCAAGAAACGGCCTCTTCCATGGAGCTGCTGGCCGGCACCGTGCAAAGCGGCGCCGAGTCCTCGCGCCATGCCAGCGACTATGCGGTGTCGGCCGCGCAGGTGGCGCAGCGCGGCGGTAGCGTGGTGGAGCAGGTGGTGCAGACCATGGACCAGATATCGGCCAGTTCGCGCAAGATCGCCGACATCACCGGGGTGATCGACTCCATTGCCTTCCAGACCAACATCCTGGCGCTTAACGCTGCCGTCGAGGCGGCGCGCGCGGGCGAGCAGGGGCGCGGCTTTGCCGTGGTTGCCGGCGAGGTGCGCACCCTGGCCCAGCGCAGCGCGGCGGCGGCCAGGGAGATCAAGGACCTCATCGGCAACTCCAGCCAGCGCGTGGAAGATGGGTCGCGCCAGGTAGCGCAGGCCGGCCAGACCATGACCGAGATCGTCGGCAGCGTGCGCCGGGTGTCGGACATCATTGGCGAAGTCACGGCGGCGGCGGCGGACCAGCGCGACAACCTCGGCCAGATTCACCAGTCGGTGCGCCAGCTCGACCAAATGACGCAGCAGAACGCGGCGCTGGTGGAGCAGTCGGCGGCGGCCTCCGAGTCGTTGCGCGAGCAGGCCCGTCTGCTGGCGCAGGCCGTGCGCCAGTTCAAGGTGCGCGCGGGGGAGGGCGCTGCGGACCAGGCCGGTGTGCACATAGAAGCGCTCGTGGCACCGTCCCTGCGTTCCCTGCCCTCAGCCAGCGCATGAGGCCAGGCACGTGCACGCATGGAATATGAAAGAAAAAGGCCTCTAGCCATTGTGGGGTAAGCGCTAGAAGCTCCTGAAAATATAGCGAACTCGGGCCTCAGGGTGCTGCAAGGCGCATGCTGGGCGGCACGATCGCCTGGGGCGGCTGTCCCGGCAGCAGAAACTGGCTCACCAGGCCCGCCAGGTCGTCGGCCTGGACCCGCAGGCTTTCGGTGGCGGCGGAGGACTGCTCCACCAGGGCCGCATTCTGCTGGGTCATCAGATCCAGGCGCGAGAGCGCCGAGTGGATCGACGTGATGTCGTCGTTCTGCGCCCGGCTGCCGGTCTTGAGGTCGGCCATCGTGCGGGCGGCGTCTTGGATCGACGTGACCACCTGCTCCATCGCGCGGCCCGCGTCCGCCGCCAGGCGGGAGCCTGCCTCGACCTGTTCCACCGAGGTCGCGATCAGTGCCTTGATCTCGCGCGCAGCCTGCGCCGAGCGGTTGGCCAGGCCGCGCACCTCCGTGGCCACCACGGCAAAGCCGCGCCCCTGCTCGCCCGCGCGCGCCGCCTCGACGGCGGCGTTGAGCGCCAGGATGTTGGTCTGGAAGGCAATCGCGTCGATCATTCCCGTGATGTCGGCGATCTTGTGCGCGCTGGTGGAGATGTCCTGCATGGTGTCCACCACATGCGCCACCACGTCCTGGCCCTGGCGGGCCTGGGCCGCGGCCTGGGCCGCGCGTGCCTCGGTGTGGTGCGCGGTTTCCGCGGAGGCCTGCAGGGCCCGCTTGACATGCTCCAGCGCTGCGGCCGTCTCCTGCAGGCTGGCGGCTGCTTGCTCGGTGCGCTCCGACAGGTTGGCGTTGCCACTGGCCATGTCGGTGGACGCCGTGTGCAGGCTGTACACCGAGGCGCGCACCTGCTGCGCCAGGTGCCGCAGCGCCGTCTGCATGACCGCCAGCGACGACAGCATGTGGCCGGTTTCGTCGCGGTCGTGCCCGGTGATGTCGTGGCGCAGGTCGAGCCCGGCCACGCGGTTGGCCGTGTCGCTGGCCAGTGCGATGGGGCGCGTGATGCTGCGCACCAGCCACAGCGCCAGCAGCGTGCCCAGCACCAGCGAGAGCGCGCCGAACGCCACCAGCGCCAGCCGTGCCCGCCAGCTCCAGTGGGCTACCCGCAGCGCTGCGGCATCGATGGACTGGCGCTGGGATTGCGTGAGCGCGTCCAGCGCTTTCAGCAAGCCCTGCGACGCGGGCAGGAACTGCGTTTCATAGACCTCGCGGATGCGCTGCGTGAGCCCGAAATCGCGCGCCTGCACCAGGGCCGCGCGGGCTTGGTGGAACGCCTGCGCCTGCGTGTTCACCTGTGCCAGGCGTTCCTCGTCGGCGGTGCCGGCCAGGCGCCGCGCCAGGGTGTCGATCAGCGCGTCGTATTGCCGCTGTGTCTCGGCGATGTCGGCGCCCAAGGTCTCTCCGACTTCAGGCTCGGAACTCAGCGCCACGGCCTTGTAGCGCTCGGCGTTGATGGCCTGCAGGCGGTAGGCATCGGCCACCAACCGTTCATTCGTTACGCTGCGCTGGACCATGTCGTCGGTCGATTGTCCGATGCGGAGCAAGGACCACAGCCCGATCGCGGAGCCCACCAGGCTCAGGGCCAGTACAGCAATGAACAGAACCAGCAGGCGCCGGCCCAGGGGGCCGATGGTGGCGCGGACGGGGAGGGGGAGTGTGTGTGGCATGTGCATGCGCCGACCGCCAAGACGGTCAAGTGGATCCGCCACATACTGTGCCGCCCAATTGTGACAATGTGTTTTCGCGCGAACGATCCCTGAGGACGTTCCGCACGCATCGTCGCGCCGCGTGCCTCTGCGGCTTCGGGCGGTCTGCCGCGGTGCAAATGCTCGCAGAAGCGACGGCTATGGCGGCGCTTTACGCCTTGCCGCCCCTGCCGACCCGCAGCGCCCTCGCTAGATGGTCGGGTGGCTGCCGCTGCGGACTGCGGGCACGGCTTGCGCCAGCAGCCAGCCCTGGTCGTGGATGGCGTCGCACAGGTGGTGCCCATCGGCGTGGTAATGGATCTCGGTGCCTGGCGGCGCCTCCAGCGCCGGCAGCAATGCATGCAGCAACGCCAGCGCGCGTGGCAGGTCGGACACTGAGATGTCCACCCGCATGAAGGTGGCGGCGCGTTTGCCGTCGGCATGCCGCTCGCCCAGGGAATCGCCCCAGCCCACGACCGTGCCCAGCCCTTCGGCCTGCAGCGCCTGGTCGATGCGTTCTTCGCGCAGGTGCAGCGGGTCGGCGGCATGGCGCGCCACGGGGATGCGCACGTAGACGAAGAATTGCGGCACCTCGCGGTGGGCGTAGCGGTCATCGGGCGGGATTTGCATGCGGTTCTTTCTACACCAAGCGCTGCTTTTGCGCTGGCAAAGGACTTTGCCGCCCTCGCGCACGCGTTTCTGTGGGCGCCAGCACTGGCGCATGGCCTGCCTGCGTGCCCTGCGCGGCACGGCTTGGCAGGTGCCAATGCCGGCGAGGGCGGGCCCCGCCATGCCGTGGCTCAGTAGCTGCGGCCGCCTTTGTACATGGCGTGCTGGCGGCGTTGCAGTGGCGCCACGGCGGCGAGGCGCCCCATGGCGGCGCCCGCGTGGGCGTGGGTGATGGCCAACCCCAGCGCGTCGGCCGCGTCGGTGCCTGGCAGGCCGGGCAGTTCGAGCAGGCGGCGCACCATCTCCTGCACCTGGGCCTTGGCAGCGCGGCCGTGGCCGACCACCGCCTTTTTCATCTGCAGCGCCGTGTATTCGGCCACGGGCAGGTTGGCGTTGACCAGCGCGGTCAGCGCCGCGCCACGTGCCTGGCCCAGCAGCAGGGTGGATTGGGGGTTGACGTTGACGAACACGATCTCAACCGCGGCCGTGTCGGGCTGGTAGCGCGCTGCCACTTCGGTGATGCCGTCGAACAGCAGCTTGAGCCGCCCGGGCAGGTCGCCCAGTGCAGGCGCAGCGCGGGTGCCTGTGGTGCGGATGGTGCCACTGGCCACGTAGCGCAGGTGGTGGCCCTCCAGGTCCACCACGCCGAAGCCGGTGGTCTGCAAGCCGGGGTCAATGCCGAGGATGCGCATGGGGTTCCGCCCTGTCAGGGCAACTGCGCCGAGGGCATGCGCGCCAGGATGGTGCGGGCGCGCTGCGCCAGATAGGGCGAGCCGGGCTGCTTTTCGTAGTGCTTGGGCGCGGGCAGCATCACCGCCAGGCGGGCGGCCTCGGCCGGTGCCAGCTGCGCGGCGCTCTTACGGTAGTAGTGCTGTGCGGCAGCTTCGGCGCCGAACACGCCTGCGCCCCATTCCACGCTGTTGAGGTAGATCTCCAGGATGCGTTGCTTGGACAGCAGATGTTCCAGCGCAAAGGCCAGCACCAGTTCCTGTCCCTTGCGCAGCAGGGTGCGCTCGCCTGACAGCAGCAGGTTCTTGGCCAACTGCTGGGTGATGGTGGAGCCGCCGCGAATCTTGGGTGGGCGCTGGGCCGTGGCGCGTGCTTCGGCCTTGGCATTGCGTGCGCGTGCCTTTTCGATGGCGCTCCACTCCACGCCGTCGTGGTGGATGAAGCCGTCGTCCTCCGAAGCCAGTACGGCGCGCTTGAGGTGGTCGGAAATCTGCGTGTAAGGCACCCACTGCTGGCGCCAGCGCAGGCCGCCGGGGCTGCGCCACAGCGCCCAGGCCTCGGAGCGTTGGAAGGTGGTGGACTGCGGGGCGACCCACGCCATGACCGCGATGCGCCCGATAAAAAACAGCTGCAGGCCCAGGGCTGCCAGCAGCAGCAGCGCCACCCAGCGTGACAGCGCCTTCATGCCATGGCGCTGCGCAGTTCGGCCAGCACCTGGGCCGAGGGCGGGCGCACGCCGCGCCAGAGCGCAAAGGCTTCGGCGGCTTGCTCTACCAGCATGCCCAGGCCGTCGCGCGGCTGGGCGCCGTGGCGCGCGGCCCAGTCGAGGAAGGGCTGTGCAGCAGCGCCATACATCATGTCGTAGGCCAGGCTGCCGGGGCGCAGCACACGCGCTGGCACCGGCACCTCGGCACCGGCGAGGCTGCTCGCAGTGGCGTTGATGATGATATCGAAATCGCGCTCCAGGGCTTGCATATCAAGCGCTAGTAGCTCTGTTTTTTGTAGCGTTGCGAGGGGCGCGTGGGCCTGCACCAGCGCCTGGGCGCGGGCGGCCGTGCGGTTCACCACGGCCACGCTGCGGGGGCCTTCATGCAGCAGTGGGCCCAGCACCCCAGCGGCGGCGCCGCCCGCCCCCACGAGCAGCACGTCGCACCCGGCCAGCGGCACGCCAGCGTTGCGCTGGATGTCGGCCACGAGGCCCAGGCCGTCGGTGTTGTCGGCGTGGATGGCGCCGTCCTGGAAGACCAGCGTGTTGGCGGCTGCGGCAAGCTGCACGCGCTCGCTGCGCGTGGTAGCGCACTGCGCGGCTTCGAGTTTGAACGGCACGGTGACATTGCAGCCGCGCCCGCCCGCTTGGGCGAACGCGCGCACGGCCTGTGCGAAGCCGTCCAGCGGCACAAGCTGGCGGGTGTACTGGAGGTTCTGCCCGGTCAGGGCGGCGAAGCGGCTGTGGATCCAGGGAGAGCGGCTGTGCTCTACCGGGTTGCCCATCACGCAGTAGGTATCGAGGCTCATGGCTTGGCGGAGGCGGTGCCCGCACTGGCTTCCAGCGTCTGCTCGCGCGTGAACTTGAAGCGCGAGACCACGGCGATCTGGTCGGCCTTGCGGCGCATGTCAGGGTTGAAGGTGCCGAATGGGCCTGCCGCGCGGGCGATGGCCTCGGCACGGCGGTCCAGCAGGGCGTTGCCTGAGCCCTGCACGATTTCGGTGGCGAGGACGCGGCCGTCGTGGTTGACGGTGATGATCATCACCAGCTCGCCATAGAGCTTCCTGCCTGCCTTCTCGGGAAAGTTGGCCGTGCCCTTGTCCTCGACCTTGCGGCGCAGCGCGTCGTAGTAGATGGCGTAGGCTTCCTCGCGCACCGCGGGGCTGATGTAACGCTTCTTGGGGCGGGCGTTTTCCTCGTTGATGCGCTTTTCAATCTCGGCCAGCAGCTTCACGAGCTGGCGGCGCTTGAGCTCTTGCGCCGCCTGCTCGCTGCTGCGGCTGGGGGTCTGCGCCTCGGTCTTGGGCATCTGCGCCACCTGCTGGCGCAGCTGGGCCAGCAGCAGGGTTTGCTGCTCATGCATGGCGTCAAGCTGGCGCTGCGCTTCTTCGAAGTCGTCGCCCACGGTGGTCAGCGCGGCGTAGGGCAGGGGGCTGGTGGCACGCCCCTGGGCGGCGTCGCCGCCGCCCGCCAGCGAAGCTTGTGCGATGGCCTGGGCCTTGTCCGGTGCTTCAGTGGACTTGGCGTTCACCAGGATGACTTCCAGCGGCGTGTCCTGAAACACCCGGTTGAAGCCTTCCGGATCGACGAAGCGCACCGTGAGCAGTGCCGCGTGCACGGCGAATGACACGCCCAGCGCCAGCTGCAGCGTGCTCAGACGAAGGAGGAAGGAGGGGGCTTTCATCTCATGGGGCGGGGCTGGCGTTGTCGTTGGCCTCGTTCACGTCCACAGCGATGGCAATGGGGCCGGCCACGGCGCTGTCGTCGTCGTCCTCGTCCACGGGGCCATCGTCGCTGGGGTCGGTGGGGTCGTCCAGGCGCTCGGTCACCGTACCGTTCACAGACAGCGTGATCTCATCGATCTCGCCGAGCTGCACGCGCACGCGCGCGCCGCGCTCCAGGTTCTGCGCGCCCAGCACGGGCAGCACCAGCGGCAGGTTGTCAGCACGTACCAGGAAGTCGCCGCCGCCGCGCCCGTCCTTGATGACGGTGGCGTCCAGCGCGACGATCTGGTTCTGCTGCAGGTACTTGAGTGTCCAGAAACGCTCCATGCCGGCCTGGTAGCCGTTGTAGGCGCTGTAGGCGGTGTCGAAGCTGCTGATGATGCCAAACAGCTCTGCGTCCTTGGGCTTGAACGGCGCGGCCAGCGCGGCGGTTTTGCCGTGGCGCGCGCAGGCAATGATCTGCCACTGGTTCACCAGGTCCACGTAGCGGCGCAGCGGCGAGGTGGCCCAGGCGTAGCTCTTCACCCCAATGCCGGCGTGCGGCAGGGCCTTGGTGGACATGCGCACCTTCATCCCCGGCGCCAGGCTGGCCTGGCTGCGGTAGATGCCCGGCACGCCGTGCTCAGCCAGCATCTGGCCCCAGGTGCTGTTGGCGACGATGGCGGCTTCGGCCACGATCAGGTCGAGCGGCGCGCCGCGCTTGCGTGTGCCGATGGTGACGGTTTCGCTGCCATCGGGCTCGGCGCCGTCGTTGCCCAGCAGGCGGAAGGTGTAGTCGGGCCGGTTGAAGGTTTCGGGCTTGCCACGCACCAGCTCGCGCCCCGCCTTGAGTTTTTGCGCCAGCTTGTACAAAAATGAGAGCTGCTCGCGCAGGTCCAGTAAGGCTTGGGGCGTGTTTTCGACCTGAATCGACGGGTCTTGCAGCCAGGCCTCGGTGACGATGTGGTCCAACTGGTCGTGGCGCAGGTTTACGGCCACGGGTACGCGCTCCAGGCGCGTTTCGGTGGCCGTGATCTCCAGTGTCGCCTCGTCAATGGTGGCGTACAGCGACACAGCCGGATTGGCGCGGCCCTCGTCCAGGGTGTAGATCTGCACCACCGCGTCGGGCAGCATGGTGATCTTGTAGCCCGGCATGTAGACGGTGGACAGGCGCGTGCGGCCCACTTTGTCCAGTTCGCCGCCGGGCTGGATGGCCAGTCCGGGCGCGGCAATGTGGATGCCCAGCGTGACGGTGCCCGTGCCCAGACCCTGCACGGAGAGCGCATCGTCGATCTCGGTGGTGGCCGAGTCGTCGATCGAGTAGGCCTGCACCGGCGCCAGCGGCAGGTCGTCCGGGGGCTGCGGTGCGTTCAGCGGCGGGAAGCCTGTGCCCTTGGGGAAGTTTTCAAACAGGAAACGCTTCCAGTGGAACTGGTAGCTCGAATCAATCGCGCCGGCAGCCTGCAGCAGATCCAGCGGTGCCTTGTGCGTGCTGCGGCTGGCTTCGACCACCGCTTTGTACTCGGGCGCGTTCTTGTCCGGGCGGAACAGAATCTTGTAAAGCTGCTCGCGGATGGGCTGGGGGCAGGTGCCTGCGGCCAATTCGGCGGCCCAGGCGTCGATCTGTGCCTGGATCTGTTTTTTCTTCTCGATGGCGGCTAGCGCCTGCTGCACGATCTCGGCGGGCGCCTTCTTGAACCGGCCCTTGCCAGCGCGGCGGAAGTAGTGCGGCGCCTCGAACAACGCCAGCAGCATGCCGGCCTGCTCCGTTACCGGGGCACTGGCGGAGAAATAGTCGCGCGCCAGATCGGCGAAGCCAAACTCCTCATCGGGAGCGAATTCCCAGGCCAGTTGCAGCTCCACGCTGGTGGCGATGGCGCGCGCCTGCTCGAGCAGCTCCGCAGGTGCGGGCTTGTCGAATTTCAGCAGGATATTGGCGGCCTTGGCCTTGACCCGTTTGCCCGAGTCGAGCTCGATTTGGGCCGAGCTTTCGGCTTCGGAGAGGATGCGGCCAGCGAGAAATTTGCCGGCTTCGTCGAACAGTGCATGCATGGGCGCCGATTCTCCCATGTTGTTTCATGGCGCCGGCTGCATGCTCTATATGATCCGCTGCTTTCCGCTTTTCCCCCGCCCCATGCAGCCACGCGCGGCGGTGGCGCCGCTGGCTGTGCTGGCCCTGGCGCTGCCCTTTCTCTTCGCCTACACCAGCCCGCCCAGCGCCAACTTCTGGCCCTGGCTGGCGTCGTGGGCCTGCGCCGGTGTGCTGGCGGCGCTGCTGCTGGCCGGGCTGGATTGGCCACGGCGCACCTGGGCGCGCTACTGGAGCGTGGCACTGGTGCTGGCGGCGCTGGTCGCGGCGGGCATTGGGCTGGCGCAGTATTTCCTGGGCGATCCGGGCGCGGCGCCGTGGGTGCAGCCTTCCACGCCGGGCCAGGCCATCGGCAACCTGCGCCAGCGCAACCAGCAGGCCACGCTGTTGAGTCTGGGCCTGTGGGCCTTGCTTTGGGCGGTGGCGCAGTGGCAGGCAGGGGGGCAAGCGGGCCGGCAGGCGCGCTGGGTGGGCGTCGCGGCGGGGTTGCTGCTGTCCTGGGGGCTGGTGCTGCTGGCGGCGGCCAGCGCCGCCACGGCCTCGCGCACCGGCGCGCTGCAGTGGCTGCTGGTGCTCGGGCTGGTGCTGTGCTGGCGGCGCATGCTCGGGCCTTTGCCGCTGGCGCTGGCGGTTGTTGGTTTGCTGGCCTATGGCGCTGCCTCATGGGCGCTGCCGCACCTGCTGGAGCAGTGGACGGGGATTCCGGCCGACCGGCTGTTTGCGCGCTTTGCCGACGATGGACAGGGCTGCGGCGGGCGCAAGGTGCTGTGGACGAATGTGCTCTACCTGATTGCCCAGCGCCCCTGGACGGGCTGGGGCTGGGGGGAGCTGGACTATGCACACTACGTGACGGAGTTTCCCGGTACGCGCTTTTGTGTGCTGCTGGACAACGCGCACAACCTGCCGCTGCACCTGGCCGTGGAGCTGGGCGTGCCCGTGGCGGCGCTGGTGGTGCTGGCCTTGCTGGCGTGGGTGCTGCGTGCCCAACCCTGGCGCGAGCCGGATCCTGCGCGCCAACTGGCCTGGGGCGTGCTGGCGCTGATTGGCCTGCACAGTCTGCTCGAGTACCCCCTGTGGTACGGGCCGTTTCAGGTGTCTGCGCTGGTGGCAGTGCTGCTGCTATGGCGCAAGGCACCGCACCTGCGCCCCGCAGCACGTGGTGCCGGGGCCCTCGTGCTGTGTGCTCTGTTTGCCGCTGGCGGGTACGCAGGGTGGGACTACTGGCGTGTCGGCCAGATCTACCGGCCCGTTGCGCAGCGTGCACCGGCCTACCGCGAGATCACGCTGGACAAGGTGGCCGATACGCGCCTGTTCGCGCGCCAGGTGGAGTTCGCCCGCCTGACCACCACGCCGGTGACCCTGGACAACGCACCGGCGCAGTACGCCATGGCGCTGCGCCTGCTGCACTTTTCCCCCGAGCCGCGCGTGATAGCGCCGCTGATCGACAGCGCCCGGCTGCTGGGGCTGGACGCGCAGGCGGCATTCCATGAAGAGCGCTTTCGCCTGGCCTACCCGGACGACTACGCGCGCTGGGCGCGCCGCCGCGGTATCAAGCCATATTGAGGAAATCCACCACCTGCGGCAGCAGCGCAGGGAACTCGCTCAGCGCGTGGTCGCCGCCTGCGCGCACGATCTGGCGCGCCTGGGCATAGCGCGCGGCCATCTCGCGCCAGTCCAGCAGCTCGTCGCCCTGGGCAATCAGCGCCAGTTCAGGGCCGGCCGGAGGGCGGCCGCGCACGTCGAGCGCGCGCAGCTCGTCGATGTATTCGGCGCGGAAGAACAGGCGCTGCGCAGGGTCGTGCCACGCCGTCTGCTCTCCGATATAGCGCGCCAGGTCGCGTGCCGGATCGACGGCAGGGTTCAGCACCACGCTGGGGCAGCCGGTCTGCTGGGCGACCCAACTGGCGTAGTAGCCCCCCAGAGATGAACCGACCACGGCCATATTCGCCTGTGGCCAGCCGCAGATGCCTTGCACCACCAGTTCCATGGCGGCGCGCGGCGATGGCGGCAGTTGTGGACACCAGAAATGCACCCGGGGATGGTGCTGGGCCACATACCGGGCCATGTGCTGCGCCTTGGCGGACTGGGGCGAGGAACGGAATCCGTGCAGGTAGAGCAGGTGGGTGGTGACCATAGGGGCGCGTTCTACCACGGCGCGCCACCGATAATGCAAGGTTATGTCCGCCGTTTTCGACAAGCCCTCGCTCGTGCAACGCATCCTGCCGCTGTTTCGCGGGTTCGATGGGATTTTGGTGCTGCTGTGCCTGCTGTTGGCGGGTGCGGGGCTGCTGGCCATGTATTCCTCGGGCTACGACCACGGCACGCGCTTCGTGGACCATGGCCGCAACATGCTCATCGCCCTGGCGATCCTTTTCGTCGTGGCCCAGGTACCGCCGCAGAAGATCATGGTCTTCGCCGTGCCTTTGTACACGCTGGGCGTGGCGCTGCTGGTGGCCGTGGCGCTGTTTGGCATCACCAAGAAGGGGGCGCAGCGCTGGATCAACCTGGGCGTGGTGATCCAGCCGAGCGAAATCCTCAAGATCGCCATGCCGCTGATGCTGGCCTGGTGGTTTCAAAAGCGCGAGGGCCAGTTGCGTCCGCTTGATTTTGTCGTGGCCGGTGCGCTGCTGGCCGTGCCGGTGGGCCTCATCATGAAGCAGCCGGACCTGGGGACCTCGCTTCTGGTGATGGCGGCCGGGCTGTCGGTGATTTTCTTCGCGGGCCTGTCGTGGCGTCTGGTGCTGCCGCCAGTGATTCTGGGCGCGGTCGGTATCGCACTCATCGTGGCCTATGAGCCGCAACTGTGCGCGGACGGTGTGCGCTGGCCGGTACTGCACGACTACCAGCAGCAGCGCATCTGCACCTTGCTGGATCCGACGCGCGACCCGCTGGGCAAGGGCTTTCACATTATTCAGGGCATGATCGCCATCGGCTCGGGCGGGGTGTGGGGCAAGGGCTTCATGGCCGGCACGCAAACGCACCTGGAGTTCATTCCTGAGCGCACCACCGATTTCATCTTCGCCGCCTATTCGGAGGAGTTCGGTCTGGCGGGCAACCTGTTCATCATCGTTTGCTTCCTGTTACTGGTGTGGCGCGGCTTGGCGATTGCCATGGGTGCGGGCACGCTGTTCGGTCGCCTCATGGCGGGGGCAGTGTCCACCATCTTTTTCACCTATGCCTTCGTCAACATGGGCATGGTCAGCGGCATCCTGCCCGTGGTGGGCGTGCCCTTGCCGTTCATCAGTTATGGCGGCACGGCCATGGTGACGCTGGGGCTGGCCTTGGGGGTGCTGATGTCGGTGGCTCGGGCGCAGCGCTTGCCTGTGGCACCGCCGCTGCCCTTCTGAGCCACCTGCATGGGCATGGCGGCGTGCCTACAATTCCGCCATGATTTCCCGCGAACCCACCATCGAGCGCCTGGCTACGGCGCGGCAGCTGCTGCTGCAGCCTTTTGGCCTGGACGAATCCCACCTGGCGCAGGCTCTGGCCGAGATTCGGGCGCACCGCGTCGATGACGCCGACCTGTATTTCCAGTACACGCGCAGCGAGGGCTGGAGCCTGGAGGAGGGCATCGTCAAGACGGGCTCGTTCTCCATCGACCAGGGCGTGGGGGTGCGCGCTGTCAGTGGCGAGAAGACAGCGTTCGCCTATTCCGACGACATTTCCCTGGCCTCGCTTCTCGATGCGGCCCACACTGTGCGGGCAATTTCGGCTGCAGGCAAGTCTGGAAGAGCGCGAGCAGCTACACAAAAAATAGCAAAAAGCCGTTCCCTCTACCCGGAGATTGATCCCATCGCCACGCTCGACAGCACGGCCAAGGTGCAGTTGCTGGAAAAGGTGGAGCAGCGCGCCCGGGCGCAGGATCCGCGGGTTGTTCAGGTCATGGCGGGCCTGGCCAGCGAGTACGACGTGGTGCTGGTGGCGCGCGCGGACGGCACCCTGGCGGCGGATGTGCGCCCGCTGGTGCGCCTGTCGGTCACGGTGATTGCCCAGCAGGGGCAGCGGCGCGAGATCGGGTCGGCGGGCGGTGGCGGGCGCTTCGGTCTGGCCTATTTCGACGAGGCGCAGATCGCCCAGTACGTGCGCGAGGCGGTGAACGCCGCGTTGGTCAACCTCGAGGCGCGTCCCGCTCCGGCGGGCGAAATGGCCGTGGTGCTGGGCCCCGGCTGGCCGGGCGTGCTGTTTCACGAAGCCGTAGGCCACGGACTGGAGGGCGACTTCAACCGCAAGGGCTCCAGTGCATTCAGCGGCCGCATTGGCCAGCGCGTGGCGGCCAAGGGCGTGACGGTGCTGGATGACGGCACTATCGCCGACCGGCGTGGCTCACTCAACGTCGATGACGAAGGTCAGGCCAGCCAGCGCAACGTGTTGATCGAGGACGGCATTCTCAAGGGCTACATCCAGGATGCGCTGAATGCGCGTCTGATGGGTGTGGCGCCCACAGGCAACGGCCGCCGCGAGAGCTACGCGCACATTCCCATGCCGCGCATGACCAACACCTACATGCTGGGCGGCGACAAGGACCCACAGGACATCGTCGCCAGCATCAAGAAGGGCCTGTACGCCACCAACTTCGGTGGTGGGCAGGTGGATATCACCAGCGGCAAGTTCGTCTTCAGTGCCAGCGAAGCCTATTGGGTAGAAAACGGCAAGATTCTCTATCCGGTCAAGGGAGCCACCATCATTGGCAGCGGCCCTGAGTCGCTGAAGAAGATCAGCATGATCGGCAACGACATGCGCCTGGACAGCGGCGTGGGCACCTGTGGGAAGGAAGGCCAGAGCGTGCCTGTGGGCGTGGGGCAGCCGACGCTGCGCATCGACGGCCTTACGGTGGGTGGCACCGCCTGAGCGGCGGGCGGCGCAGGCGTCTTCTATGCCTTCGCTGCGTACATCCCGGCTGTTGCAGGCGCAGTCCTTCGACGCCATCAGCCAGTTCCTGCGCGAGGGCATGGCCGACGAGGCCACGCGCGAAATGCGCGACAGCCTGAGCGCTCTGTCGCAACAGATCGAGGCGCTGGTTCAGGCCCGGCGCAAGCGTGTTGACGTGGCCGCGCTCATCCCATTGGGAAGGGCCCTGGCCGACAGTGCCAGGGTCCACCAGCGCCTCATGAATGGGCTGGGCACGCCGTGGCAGTCGCTGTACGAGTTTGCTGCGTACCAGCGCGACCTGCGCCGCCTGCGCGATGCACTCGACGCCTGGCTGCTCGTGTTGGAGCAACACAGCAGGCGCGAGCGGCGCGTGTTCCAACAGTTCGAGCAACGCGCTTGGCGCACCCTGGGGGGTGCCCTGCTGCTGATCGACATGTACGAGCAGAGCAGCACGTGGCCCCAGCAGGCGCAGCCCGCGCGTGCACCCTCCTGGTGGCAGCGGCTGCGCGCTTGGCTGGGCTGAGCGCGTTGCCGTCAAGCAACGCCAGTTTGTTGCACTGCCGCAGGACGTGCTACATTGAAACGATGCAAATGCGTAGCGCTTTCTATTTTTACTTTTGGTTCTCTGTCCTAGGCGGATGAGAGGAACGCGCGCAAGCACCCAAGACACCTCACACGACAACCGCCGCAGCTGAAAAGCCCGGCGGTTTTTTGTTTTTCGCCCCTTGTTTTCACCCTTCGAGAGAAACCCCATGACCGTGCAAGCCTCCCCCGCCAGCGATGCCTGGTATCGCAGCGTCGAGAAAACCAGCCAGACCGACGACGAACGTATCCAGGACATCACCGTGCTTCCCCCTCCCGAACATTTGATCCGCTTCTTCCCCATCCGGGGCACCCAGGTGGAGGCGCTGATCACGCAGACCCGCCGCAGCATCCACAACATCATGGCGGGCCAGGATGACCGGCTGCTGGTCATCATCGGCCCCTGCTCGATCCACAGCCCCGAGGCGGCACTGGACTACGCACGCCGCTTGCAGCCGCTGCGCGAGCAGTTCAAAGACAGCCTGGAAGTTGTGATGCGCGTGTACTTCGAGAAGCCGCGCACCACCGTTGGCTGGAAGGGGCTGATTAACGACCCGTACCTCGACGAGAGCTACCGCATCGACGAGGGCCTGCGCATTGCGCGCCAGCTGCTCATCGAGATCAATCGCCTGGGCATGCCCGCCGCGAGCGAGTTCCTCGACGTTATCTCGCCGCAGTACATCGGCGACCTGATCAGCTGGGGCGCCATCGGCGCGCGCACCACCGAGAGCCAGGTGCACCGCGAACTGGCCTCCGGCCTGTCGGCGCCGATTGGCTTCAAGAATGGCACGGACGGCAACATCCGCATCGCCACCGACGCGATCCAGTCGGCCAGCCGGGGGCACCATTTCCTTTCGGTGCACAAGAACGGCCAGGTGGCCATCGTGCGCACCAACGGCAACCAGGACTGCCACGTCATCCTGCGCGGCGGCAAAGCGCCCAACTACGACGCTGCCAGTGTGGCGGCTGCCTGCAAGGACCTGGAGGCCGCCGGTTTGCCTCCCGCCCTCATGGTGGATTGCAGCCACGCCAACAGCTCCAAGAAGCATGAAAAGCAACTGGACGTGGCACGTGACATCGGCGCGCAGATCGCTGGAGGCTCACGCAGCGTCTTCGGCGTGATGGTGGAGAGCCACATCCACGCGGGGGCGCAGAAGTTCTCGCCGGGCAAGGACGACCCGCGCGCGCTGGAGTATGGCAAGAGCATCACCGATGCCTGCTTGGGGTGGGATGACTCGGTGGCCTTGCTGCAGGCACTGTCCGAAGCGGTGCTGGCGCGGCGCAAGCAACAAAGCGTGTAAGCTTGTTGTCCTTATCAACCATTCTTCAAAGAGGGTTTCCGCATGCACAGCGAAGTCTCGGTGGCTTTGTCGCCCCAGCAGGAGTTCCGTTTCGACCTCGAGGGGCAAGAGCCTTTGTCCAACGAGGCTGCGCGCCGTTGGCTGGACGAACAGTTCACGCAACTGGAATGCGAGCCGCTGCGCGCCAGTGGCAAGGTGCTGCTGGCCGATAAGGTGCTGGTGGTGGCGCAGGCAGCCGGGCTCGCCCGCTTGTCCGACCCGCAGTGGGGTCAGACCTTTGCCAAAGCCGCCAGTGCCGCGCTGTCCAAGCCCGTGGTGCGGGTGGACGTTCAGGCCATGGCGGTAACGTTCTGACGCGCTGAGTGCTGAGTCAGGTGCCGGATCCGGCGCCTGCGGCGAGTGCGGTCAGCAGCAGGCCGTGCACGCCGCCAAAACCGCCGTTGCTCATGCACACGATGTGGTCGCCCGGCCGTGCAGTGGCGGCCAGTTGCGCCACCAAGCTTTGAATGTCTGCCGCCATATGCGCGCGCTCCCCCAGCGGGGCAAGCGCAGCGGCTGCGTCCCAGTCCAGTCCGGCGGTGTGGCAGTACGCTTGGTCGGCGCTTTCCAGCGCCCAGGGCAACTGGGCTTTCATGGCACCGAGCTTCATGGTGTTGCTGCGCGGCTCGAAGGCCGCCAGGATGCGCTGGCCTGGTGGCAGGCAGCGGCGCAGCCCTTCCAGGGTAGTGCGTATCGCGGTGGGGTGGTGCGCGAAGTCGTCATACACCGCGACGCCGCCCACGGTGCCGCGCAATTCCATGCGGCGCTTGACGTTCTGAAAGCGCGCCAAGGCCTCGGTTGCCACGTGAGGCGGCACCCCCGCATGCTCGGCTGCGGCGATAGCCGCGAGTGCGTTGAGCTGGTTATGCGTACCCGAGAGCTGCCACGCAACACGTGCCACGCAGGTGCCACTGCGCAGCACGTCAAACGCATCGGGCGGGCCGTCGGCGCGGTAGTCGCTGTTGGTGGCGCCGAACGTGCGTTGTTCGCTCCAGCAGCCCTGGTGCAGTACGCGCGCCAGGCTTTCCTCTAGACCGTTGGCAATGATGCGGCCCGAGGCAGGTACGGTGCGCACCAAATGGTGGAATTGGCGTTCGATAGCCGCCAGATCGTCGAAGATGTCGGCGTGGTCGAATTCCAAATTGTTCAAGATGGCGGTGCGCGGCCGGTAATGCACGAACTTGCTGCGCTTGTCGAAGAAGGCAGTGTCGTATTCATCGGCCTCGATCACGAACCAGGGGCGTTCGCCGCTGGCAGAGACGGCAGGGCCCAGGCGGGCTGACACACCGAAGTTCAGCGGCACGCCACCCACGAGAAAACCCGGTGCCTTGCCCGCGCATTCCAGGATCCAGGCCAGCATCGACGTGGTGGTGGTCTTGCCGTGGGTGCCGGCCACCGCCAGCACATGGCGGCCCTGCAGCACATGCTCGGCCAGCCATTGCGGGCCGCTGGTATAGGGGGCACCCGCGTCGAGGATGGCCTCCATCAGCGGAAACTTTGGGCGGCCGTCGGCCAGACGCGCGCGGCTGACCACGTTGCCGACCACGAAAACGTCAGGCCGCAGTGCCATCTGCGCGGCGTCGTAACCTTCGATCAACTCGATGCCCAGGGCGCGCAGCTGGTCACTCATCGGGGGGTAGACGCCCGTGTCGCAGCCTGTGACCTTGTGGCCTGCCTCGCGCGCCAGCGCGGCCAGACCGCCCATGAAAGTGCCGCAGATGCCCAGGATATGTATATGCATAGGGGCAATTCTACGTTGGCGATAAAAATGGGCTGTAGCGCACGCTGATACTGCGCTGGCAGCTATCATTTTCAGAGTCTCGGGGTCTTTGTGCGCCATGGCGGCGGCTTGGCGCGACAATCCTCGCGGTTGCCGCTGAACAGGGGACGCGCATGCACAACACCACCACCGCCGAGATTGCCAACGCCGCCGCCCGCCTGGTGGTGGAGGAGGGGCTTGATTGGGGCTCGGCCAAGCGCCGTGCCGTGCGCGATCTGGGACTGCCCGGCCGCACGGCGCTACCGGACAATGACCAGGTCGAGGATGCGGTGCGCGAGTACATCGCACTGTTTTGCGCCGACACCCAGCCGGGTGAGTTGCTAGCGCTGCGGCGCCTGGCGCTCGAGTGGATGGAGCGGCTGGCGGCCTTTCGTCCACATCTCACAGGTGCTGTCTGGCATGGCACAGCCACGCGGCTCTCTGATATTTACCTGCAGTTGTTCTGTGATGACTGCAAATCCGCCGAAATTGCCCTGATAGACCACCATGTGGATTACGAGCCGCGCACGGTCACGGGCTTTCATGGCGAGCGCGTGGAGGCGCTGACGCTGGGCGCCAAGTGTTCCGCGTTGCAGACCATGGTGGGCGTGCATCTGCTGGTCTACGACCTGGATGACCTGCGTGGCGCACTGCGCCCTGATTCTCGGGGGCGGCTGCCGCGCGGTGACATCGAAGCCGTGCGTCGGCTGGTGCAGGAGGCTGCAGCATGAAGGACGCTGCGCGCACCGCCGCCGTTGTCAGCCCCGCGCGCCGGCGCTGGCTGTATGCCGGCGTGGCGCTGGCAGCCGCTGGTGGCGGGGCGGTGATGGCATGGCGGCACCTGCAGCCGCATGCGCAGGAGCCGGGGCCGGAGGCGAACCTGTGGGGGCAGTCCTTTGCTTCGCTCGAAGGTGCGCCTTTGGCGATGGCCGCTTTCAGGGGACGCCCGCTGCTGCTCAATTTCTGGGCGACATGGTGCCCGCCCTGCGTTGAGGAGCTGCCGTTGCTCAATCGCTTTTACGGTGAACGCAGGGCGCAGGGGTGGCAGGTGCTGGGGGTGGCGGTGGACCAACCGCCTGCCGTGCGTAAATTCCTGGAAAAACTGCCCCTGGCGTACCCTGTGGCGATTGCCACTTCTGGTGGGATGCAACTGGGCCGTGCACTCGGGAACCTGCAGGGCGGGCTGCCCTTCACAGTGGTGTTTGGTGCCGAGGGGCGCATTCGGCACCGTAAAATCGGGCAAGTTCAGGCAGAAGATCTGTCCCGTTGGGCGGATACGGTTTGATCCAGATGCCCGGGTGGTGCAAATTTCCACTCCGGCGTTGATGAAAAATGGGCTCCGATGGGCGAAATAGGATGGAATTGGAGTACATTCGCGCCCTATTCCGTTTTTAGCCGTTGGAGATCCCATGGATTTGCGAAAACTCAAGACCCTGATTGACCTGGTGTCCGAATCGAATGTGTCGGAGCTGGAAATCACCGAGGCAGAGGGCAAGGTGCGCATCGTCAAGGGCGGCGGCGCGGTCGTGCAGCAGTTCGTCGCGGCGCCCATGCAGGCGCCGGTGGCACAGGCACCTGCCGCGGCTGCGGGCGCAGCCGTCCCCGAGCTGCCCGCGCCGGCTGCTGCTGCGCCGGCCGGCCATGTCGTCAAGTCGCCCATGGTTGGCACGTTCTACCGGGCAGCGAGCCCTGGCGCCAAGCCCTTCGTGGACGTAGGCAGCCAAGTCAAAGAGGGTGATACTGTCTGCATCATTGAGGCCATGAAGATCCTCAACGAGATCGAGGCCGATAAGTCGGGCACGGTCACCCGCATCCTGGGCGAGAACGGCCAGGCGGTTGAATACGGTCAGCCGCTGTTCGTCATCGAGTGAGGATGGGGCGCCGCCGCGGGCGGCCTGGCGGCATCTTTCTTCTTTCGCGGAAGGTGCTGCGCCTGTTTCATGCATCGTTCTTGAGGCGATGCGACATGGAAAACGGATATGTTTAAAAAAATCCTCGTTGCCAATCGCGGCGAAATTGCCTTGCGCATCCAGCGCGCATGCCGCGAACTGGGCGTGAAGGCCGTGATGGTCTATTCCGAGGCCGACCGCGATGCCAAGTACGTCAAGCTGGCCGAAGAGGCGGTGTGTATTGGCCCGGCGCCCTCGCCGCTGTCATACCTGAACATGCCCGCCATCATCTCGGCGGCTGAAGTGACCGATGCCGAGGCGATCCACCCCGGCTACGGCTTCCTGGCCGAAAACGCCGACTTCGCTGAGCGCGTGGAAAAGAGCGGCTTCCAATTCATTGGCCCTTCGCCCGAGTCGATCCGCATCATGGGCGACAAGGTGTCGGCCAAGCAGGCCATGATCCGTGCCGGCGTGCCTTGCGTGCCTGGCTCCGAGGGCGAGCTGCCCGATGATCCTGTGCAAATCCGCCGCATTGCGAAGGCGATCGGCTATCCCGTCATCATCAAGGCGGCGGGCGGTGGCGGTGGGCGCGGCATGCGCGTGGTGCATACCGAGGCGGCACTGGTCAATGCGGTGCAGATGACCAAGGCCGAGGCCGGCGTGGCGTTCGGCAACCCGGCCGTTTACATGGAGAAGTACCTCCAGAACCCGCGCCATATTGAAATCCAGGTGATGGCGGACAAGTTCAAGAACGCCGTGTACCTGGGCGAGCGCGACTGCTCGATGCAGCGCCGCCACCAGAAGGTGATCGAGGAAGCGCCGGCACCGGGAATTCCGCGCAAGCTGATTGAGCGCATTGGCGAGCGCTGCGTCGCCGCGTGCAAGAAGATCGGCTATCGGGGTGCGGGCACGTTTGAGTTCCTGTACGAAAACGGCGAGTTCTACTTCATCGAGATGAACACGCGCGTGCAGGTGGAGCATCCGGTGACCGAGATGATCACGGGCGTGGACATTGTGAAGACGCAGATCATGGTGGCTGCCGGGGAGAAGCTGCCCTTCACCCAGCGTCAGATCGAGATCCGCGGCCATGCCATCGAGTGCCGCGTGAACGCCGAGGACCCGTACAAGTTCACCCCGTCGCCGGGGCGCATCACCATGTGGCATGTGCCGGGTGGTCCGGGCGTGCGTGTGGACTCGCATGTCTACAACAACTACTTCGTGCCACCCAACTATGACTCGATGATTGGCAAGATCATCGTGCATGGCGATACGCGCGACCAGGCGCTGGCCCGCATGCGCACGGCGTTGTCCGAGACCGTGGTCGAGGGCATCAGCACCAACGTGCCGCTGCACCAGGAACTGATGGTGGATGCGAATTTCATCACGGGTGGCACCAACATCCATTACCTGGAAGAGTGGCTGTCCCAGCACAAGCGCTGATAGTCTCGCCTCCATGGCCCCGCTGGCCTGCGCGTTTGCGCACAGGCCAGCTTTTCGTTTTTTCCGGAGCTGCCGATGTTTGAATTGAGCCTGCTGTGTCCAGAAGACAGGGTGGAAGACCTGAGCGACGCCCTGGACGCTCTGGATGCCCTGAGCGTGTCGGTGGAAGACGCCGACGCGCAGACCGAGGCGGAACAGGCCCTGTTCAGCGAGCCCGGCATGCCGCCGCCGCGCGAAGGCTGGCAGCGCAGCCGCATCGTCGCCCTGTTTGCCGCCCGCGAGGGGGCCGAGGAAGCGCAGCGGCTCCTGCAAGCCCAGGAATTCTTCGCTGGCTGCGAGGTGCTGGGTATCGCCCCGGTGGCGGACCAGGACTGGGTGCGCCTGACGCAGTCACAGTTCGCCCCGGTGGAGATCACGCCAGACTTCTGGATCGTGCCGACCTGGCACGACCTGCCACCCCAGGCGCGCACCAGTATCCGTCTCGACCCGGGCCTGGCCTTTGGCACGGGCACGCACCCCACCACGCGCATGTGCCTGCGCTGGATCGCACGCCAGAGTGGCACCCAGGGTCTGGGGCGCGTGCTGGACTATGGCTGCGGCTCGGGCATCCTGGCCATTGGCGCCGCCAAGCACGGTGCCGTGGACATCGACGCGGTTGATATCGACCCCGCTGCTGTGGAGTCCACCCGGCTCAATGCGCAAGCCAATGGCGTGCAGCTGCACGCCGGACTGCCCGAGCAGGCCCAGGGGCTGTACCAGACCGTACTGGCCAATATCCTGGCCACGCCCCTCAAGGTGCTGGCGCCGCTGCTGTGCGCCCATGTGGCGCAGGGCGGTCACCTGGTGCTGGCCGGGATTCTGGAGCGGCAGGCCGAGGAACTGCAGCAGGCCTACGCGCCCTGGCTACGGCTTGAGGTGGCTGACCGTGAGGATGGCTGGATCCTGATGACGGCGGTGCGCTAGGCGCGCTCGGGGTGGTTCTTGGATCGTGACCACGTTCTTACAATGCCGAGCCGATGAGCCAGATCACCTGCTGCCCCTCCTGCGGAACCAAGTTCAAGGTTGTTGCTGACCAGCTGCGCATTTCCGAAGGCTGGGTGCGCTGCGGCCAGTGCAAGGAAATCTTTGACGCTTCGGCCCATATGCAGGCCATCGTCGTACCGCCGCTGCTGCCGGATTTGCCGCTCGAAGGCCCCCCCGCGCATGACGCACCCCCGGCTTCCACGCCCGAGCCTGTCGCCCCCGTGCTGGAGGTTCCCGATCCGGTAGTCCCCGCTTTTCTTGCGGCGCCCGCACCGCCTCCCGTGGCTGTCGCCGTGGCCGAGGCGGAGCCTGCTGAGCCTCCGCAGGCCGAGGCCGATGTGCTTCCCGCGGAGGCCCTTGCGCTGGCACCCGAAGTGCCGGACGCAGCCGAGGGCAGTGATGGGACACAGGCGTCTACCAAGGAGGCGCAGGCATTCTCTGCACCTCTGCCCGTGGAGCCCTCGGCGCAGGAGATACCGCAAGAAGCCTGCGCCGCCGTTCCCAGCGAGCTGACCAGCGAACCGGCCAGCGATGCCGCACCTGCCACAGAGCCCCCAGCCGCGCCTGAGGCTGCTTCAGCACCTGCTGAGACACCGCCCCAGTCCGAGAGCGATGGGCAGGACGTGGGCGGGGAGGTTCCCCCAGAGCCTGGTTTCGTGCGCGCGGCGCGGCGCCGGGCGTTCTGGCACAGCACGGGCGTACGCCTCTTCCTGCTGTTGCTGGGCCTGGTGGCGGTGGCCGGGCTGGCGCTGCAAATGGCGGTGCACCAGCGCAATGCGCTGGCTGCTGCCCAGCCGCAACTGCGGCCCTGGCTGGAGCAGACCTGTGCATGGCTTGGCTGCACGATCGGCCCGGACCAGCGCATTGCTGCCGTGGCGATCGACAGCTCTGGCTTCGTCAAGGCCGGGCGCGGCGACTCCTACCAATTGACGCTGGCCGTGAAAAACCTCTCTGGCGCTGCCGTGGCGATGCCCGCTGTCGAACTGACCCTGACCGATGCGCAGGATCAGCCCGTGCTACGCCGCGTGTTGTTCCCTGCCGAGCTGGGTGCGCCGGTGGAGCTGGCGGCACATGGCGAGTGGAGCGGCCAGACCATGGTGGTGCTGGCCGGGCCTGCGCTGCGCCTGTCGGGCTACCGCGTGCTGGCGTTCTATCCCTGATTTCTCACTTACTGGACACACAAAAAATGGCAGCGTTGATTTGCGGATCCCTGGCGTTCGACACCATCATGACCTTCGAGGGGCGCTTTGCCGAGCAGATCCTGCCCGACCAGCTGCACATCCTGAACGTCTCGTTCCTGGTGCCGCAGCTGCGCCGCGATTTTGGTGGATGCGCGGGCAACATCGCCTACAGCCTCAAGCTGCTGGGCGGTGAGCCCCTGCCCATGGCCATGCTGGGCAACGATGGCGGCGACTACCTGAAGCGCCTGCAAGACCTGGGCATCAGCACCCGCCATGTCGGGCTGGCGCAGGACACCTATACCGCCCAGGCGATGATCATGACCGACCGTGACAACAACCAGATCACGGCTTTCCACCCCGGCGCCATGATGCAGGCGCACAGCCAGCGCATCGATGCTGGCATGGGCGCGCGCCTGGCCATCATCGCCCCCGATGGGCGCGATGCCATGCTGGAGCACGCTGCGCAGTGCCATGCCGCCGGCATCCCCTTCGTTTTCGACCCGGGGCAGGGGTTGCCCATGTTCAACGGTGACGAGCTGGCGGCTTTCGTGGCCCAGGCCAGCTGGATCACCGTCAACGACTACGAAGGCAAGATGCTGTGCGAACGCACCGGCTGGAGCCTGGAAACGCTGTCGCGCAAGGTGCGCGGCCTGGTCGTGACGCTGGGCGGTGAGGGCTGCGAGGTCTGGACGGACGGAGCCAAGACGATGGTGCCTCCTGTGGCGCCAGCGGCCGTGGTCGATCCCACGGGGTGTGGCGACGCATGGCGCGGCGCGTTGCTCTATGGCCTGGAGCAGGGCTGGCCGCTGGAACAGTGCGCGCAGCTGGGCAACCGTGTGGGGGCGCTGAAGATTGCGCAGCGCGGGCCGCAGAACTACCAGCTGGACTTCGCTCCCCAGTGAAATCCTGCCCCCCGGGAGGCGGCTGCAACGCGGCGTGACCGAGGGCAGGGGCTGCCCTGCGGTGCCCTGGCACCCGTATCGGGTATATGGTGAAATTGGCCGCTAGCGCTTATCCAGAAAGCGTGAGCAGCTATAAAAATAGCAGCTTTTGCTGCTGGGCGCGCTCATTCCGAACCAGTAGCGTAGGGACGGTGCTGGCCAGTCAACGCGTTGGCCGTGGCCTTTGGCCAGTGCCAGAAACAGGGCGCGCCAATCGACGCGTCGGTCTACCGAATGGATGGGCGCTCACCAGGGGGCGGCACGTCAAACCGCCAGGTCGATCTGCTGCATCGTGCCTGCGCCGCCGTCTTCGCGCAGGTAGGCGCTGGTGCTGCGCACCATGCCCAGCGGGTCGTTGCCGCTGGTGCGCAGCGCGAACGGTGTCTGCGTGGCGGCCAGCGAGAGTGCGCCCACACCCGCCTCCTTGAGTGACATCAGCCGTCCCGCGCCTTCGGCCTCGGGCACCCACACCTTGAGCTGGGAGAACACGGCGTCGCTTTCGTCGATCCAGCCATTGCCGTCGTCGTCGTGGCGCGCCAGTTCGGCGTAGCCGTTGCCGGTCGCAGGGCCGAACAGTTCGAGGCCGCTGTCGATGCGCTGGTTGCTGTTGCGATCCAATGCCAGGTAGCCCCGGTTGCCCGACAGCAGTGGCACTTGCTCGGTCTGGCCGTCGCCGTTCAGGTCGAAGGCGAAGCGCACGCTCTGCAGCTCGGCGGCCGTGCCGTCAAAGTTGATAACCAGCGGGTCGACGGCCTGTGCGTCGCTGCCCATGCGCAGCAGCAGGTGCGATTCCTCGCGGTAGCTGCGCTGCATGCTGAGCTGCAGGCTGAAGCGGATTTCCTGCCCGTCGGCCGTGCGCACCACGCCCTCGGTGGTGTACTGGGTGGATTCGGTTTCCTCCAGCACCTCGTGCTGTTCGTAACGCAGCGCCAAGCGGGTGTTCGCATCCGTATTGGCCGCCATGCTGACGGCGCCGGACGTCTGGGACACCGACAACCGCACGCTCTGGGCCTGCACGCCGGTCATGCGCGCGATGAGGTCGCGCACCATGCTCAGGTGCGGGGTGAGATTCTCGTAGTCGTCGGCCCCCGCGGAGCGCTCGGTGGCCGAGGCGGGTGCCTGCTGTGCCCCGCGCTGTGCCGCCGCGCGCAGGCTCGGGGCCACGGTCACACCCGCTGGCGGGGTGTCTTGGGCCCGCATCTGCACCAGGGTTGCGGCGCCCAGGCTGGCTTGCGTGCTGCTGCGGCTGCTGGTGCTGCTGAGGGTGGTGTTGCCCACCCGCAGTTCAAGCCGCTCGCTTTGTGTGTGGGTGCGTGTGGCACTGTGCTGGGCTTGCGCCTGCAGTGTCGATGCGGCGATTTTCATGGCAGGGCTCCATTGACCGATTTCTCCTTTATCGGCCGCCCGTGCGAAAAGTTGAATCAGGCCGTTGCCTTCGCCCGCTGCTCGAAGTCAGCCAGTGGTTCGGGGCGCCCGAATAAATAGCCTTGGAAGTCCCGGCATCCCTGGGCCAGCAGGAAGCGATGGTGCGCCTCGGTCTCCACGCCTTCGGCGACCACGCCCAGGCCGAGGCGGTGCGCCAGCGCGATGATGCTGTGGGCGATGGCGGCGTCCTTCTCGTCCTGCAGCATGCCGCGCACAAAGCCTTGGTCGATCTTCACCTGGTCCAGCGGCAGCCGCTTGAGGTAGCCCAGACTGGAGTAGCCGGTGCCGAAGTCGTCCAGCGACAACCCCAGCCCCAGGCTGCGCAGCGCCTGCATGATGGCGATCACCTGTTCCACGTCCTGTAGCAGCAGGCTTTCGGTCAGCTCCAGCTTGATGCGCCGCGGATCGGCACCGCTGGCCAGCAGCAGCTCGCGCAGCTCGGCCACGAACTCGGCCTGGCGGAACTGGCGCGCGCTGACGTTGATCGACAGGTTCAGCGCTGCCAGCACCGGGTCCTGGCGCCACTGTCCTTGTTGGCGCAGCGCCGTCTCCAGTACCCAGCGGCCCAGCGCCAGGATCTGCCCGGTTTCTTCCGCCAACGGGATGAACAGGCCTGGTGCCACCAGGCCCTTCTCAGGGTGGTGCCAGCGCAGCAGCGCCTCGGCCCCGACGATGCGACCCTGCGCATCGACCTGTGGCTGGTAGAACAGGGCCAGCTCGCCCTGGCGCAGCGCCTTGTGCAGTTCGGCCTGCAGCTGCAGGCGCTGGTTCACGGCGGCTTGCATCACGGGGTCGAAGAAGCGCAGCGTATTGCGGCCTTCCTCCTTGGCACGGTACAGGGCCAGGTCGGCCTGCTTGAGCAGCTCCTCGGCCGAGCAGGGTGCGGCATGGACCATGGTGGCGCCCATGCTGGCGGTGGAGTGGTGCTCCTGCGCGCCGAGCTGGCAGGGCTGGCGCAGCCGCTGCAGGATTTTGTCGCCCAGCGCGCGCACCTGGGCCGCGGCCTGGAAAGGGTCGGTGCCCAGGTTGTGCAGCAGCACCACGAATTCGTCACCGCCCAGCCGGGCCACGGTGTCGTCCGCCTGCACGCTGGCCTGCAAGCGCCGCGCCACTTCGACCAGCAGTTGGTCGCCCGCCACGTGGCCCTGGCTGTCGTTGAGCGTTTTGAAGTGGTCCAGGTCGAGCTGCAGCACGGCGGCACACTGGTTGGTGCGGAGGTTGCCCGACAGCACTTGCTCCAGCCGGTCGCGCAGCAGGCGGCGGTTGGGCAGGCCGGTGAGAGCGTCGTACAGGGCGAGGTAGCGCGCGCGTTCCTCGGCGGCCTTGCGGCTGGAGATGTCCACATCCAGGCAAAACAGCTCCGGCGGGCGCCCCGGCACATGCACGTAGGCGTGGCTGGAGAACACGTCCACCCCGGCGCCGTTCTTGTGCCGCAGGTGCAGTTCGCAGGCTGGTGTGGGTGTCCCTGTGGCAAACATCTGCGCGACGTCGTTGCGTGCATCGGCCTGCGCGGCGGGTGGAACGATCAGGTCGAAGATGCTTTGTCCCAGCGCCTCGTTGGCCAGGTAGCCGTACAGCTGCTCCGAGGCCTTGTTCCAATAGGTCACCGTGCCATCGGCCAGGTAGCCCTGTACCGAGATTGAGGGGATGTCGCGCAGCAGGGTGCGCAGGCGCTGTTCCGATTCTTGCAATGCTGCCTCGGCCTGCACGTACTCGGTGCGGTCGTGAACCAGGAGCACGACGGCCTGGCGGCCATGCACCAGCGTAGCCAGGGGCTGGCAGCGGCCCTCGAAGTGGCTGGGTCCGCCCAGGGCCTGAAGCTGGTAGGTGAAGCTCGCGGGCTTGCCTGTGCGCAGGCAATCGCGGATATGCCCCATGACGCGCTCCGCCAGATCCGCAGGCAGCACATCGGTGACGCGCTTGCCCAGAAGGTCTGCCGCGGGAGCGATCAGTTGGGTTTCGTCCGGGGACAGTATTTCCAGGTAGTGGCCCTGGTCGTCGATCACCAGCACCGGGTCGGGAATCGACTGCGTGATGGCCTGCAGCCGTGCCACGCTGTCGGCCAGGGCCGATTCGGTGTGCAGGCGCCGCTGAACGTCCTGCAGCAGCCAGCCCAGGAACATGGTGGCCGGGCCGAACACCAGCAGGTAGGGCAGGGCCAGCTGGCTGTTGACGCGTGCCACGGCCGCTGGCTCCAGCCCTTGGAACATGCCCAGCACCGACAGGTGCAGCAGCAGTCCGAAGGCCAGCAGCGCCAGCGGGCGCGCATGCACCCGGCCACGCCGCAGCGCATGGCGGTACGCCAGGCCGGCGGCGCTGCACCAGACGATCACCAGCAGACCGATGCCCACGCCCGCCCCCCCCAGCGCCAGGCGCATGGCGGCGGCCATGGCCGTGGAGATGGCGGCAGCCCAGGGGCCGCCGAACAGGGCCGCCATACTCAGGACGACCGAGCGCGCGTCGATGATGACGCCGGGCGCCAATTGCAGCGGCTTGAGCATGCCCACGACGCAGATGGCGCCGAAGAGCAGCCCCGACAGCAGCTGCTGCAGCGTTGGCTGGCGCCGCAGCAGGCGAATGTTCACGCTGTACAGAAAGCACAGCGCAAGCAGCAGGGCTACGCCTTGAACCAGTTCGAGGAGCATGGCATCGCCTGGTTTGCCGGTGTTTACGCCAGCAGGGCTTGCGCGAATTCGCGCGCGTTAAAGGTTTCGAGGTCTTCCACCTTCTCACCCACACCGATGAAGTACACGGGCACGGGGCGCTCCTGCGCGATGGCGGCCAGCACGCCGCCCTTGGCCGTGCCGTCGAGCTTCGTGACCACCAGGCCAGTGAGCTGCAGCGCGTCGTCAAACGCACGCACCTGGGCCAGGGCATTCTGGCCGGTGTTGCCGTCGATCACCAGCAGCACCTCGTGTGGTGCCGAGGCGTCGGCCTTGGTGACCACACGCTTGATCTTTTTCAGCTCTTCCATCAGGTGCAGCTGCGTGGGCAGGCGCCCGGCGGTATCGACCAGCACCACGTCCTTGCCGCGTGCCTTGCCGGCCGAGACGGCGTCAAAGCTCACGGCGGCCGGGTCGCCGCCATCCTGGCTGACGATCTCCACCGTGTTGCGCGTGGCCCAAACGCCAAGCTGCTCGCGCGCCGCTGCGCGGAAGGTGTCGGCCGCCGCCAGCAGCACGCTCTGGCCATGCTCGGCCAGGTGCCGCGTGAGCTTGCCGATGGACGTCGTCTTGCCCGCGCCGTTGACGCCCGCCACCATGATGACGGTGGGCGCCTGTGCCCCGATCACCAGCGGCTTTTCCAGCGGACGCAGCAGGTCGGCCAGCGCGTCGGCCAGCAGCGCCTTGACGGCGGCGGGCTCGGTGGTCTTGGTCTCCTTGACGCGGCGCTTGAGGTCGGCCAGCAGGTGCTGCGTGGCGCGCACGCCGGTGTCGGCCATCAGCAGCGCGTCTTCGAGCTCCTCGTACAGCGCTTCGTCGATCTTGGTGCCGGTGAAGACGGTGGCGATGCTGCCGCCGGTCTTGCGCAGGCCTGTGCGCAGGCGCTCCATCCATCCCTGGCGCGCACCGGCGGCCTCGGGTTTGGGCGTGGGTTCGGGGGCGCCGGGCGGCATGGCCGGGGCCGCGGGAGCCGCCGCAGGAGTTGGCGCTACCGTGGCCGGGGTGTCGGCGGGCAGTGGGGGCGTGGGAGCCGCAGGTTTTTTCTTGAAAAAGCTGAACATTGGCGAGTTCTTAGAATCCTGCATTCTATGAAACGCGCATTGACCCTCCTGGCCCCCGCTGCCCTGGCCGCCTGCCTGGCGTGCCCGCCTGCGCTGGCGCAGACCGCAGCCCCCGTTTCCCCCGTTCCTGCGGCCGTCTCCAGCGCCGCGCAGCAGTTCACGCTGAAGAACGGCATGCAGCTCATCGTGCAGCCCGACCGGCGTGCGCCCACGGCGGTGCACATGGTCTGGGTACGTGTCGGTGCCATGGACGAGGTGGACGGCACCTCGGGCGTGGCCCATGCGCTGGAGCACATGATGTTCAAGGGCTCCAAGCGCCTGCGGCCCGGCGAGTTCTCGCGCCGTGTGGCTGCGCTGGGCGGGCAGGAGAACGCCTTTACCAGCTGGGACTACACCGGCTATTACCAACAGATCCCCGCGTCACGCCTGCAGGAGGTGATGCAGCTTGAGGCTGACCGTTTCGCCCACAACCAGTGGCCCGACGCCGAGTTCACGAAAGAGATCGAGGTCATCAAGGAAGAGCGCCGCATGCGCACCGAGGACAATCCGCGCGCCCTGCTGATGGAGCAGCTCTACGCGGCCAGCTACGTGGCTTTTCCGTACCACCGCCCCATCATCGGCTGGATGGGCGACCTCGACGCGCTGACCCCTGATGACGTGCGTGCGTTCCACCGCCAGTGGTACGTGCCCGGCAACGCCGTGGTGGTGGTGGCCGGCGACGTGGACGCGGTGCAGGTGCGTGCCTGGGCCGAGAAGACCTACGGCAGCATTGCGGCGCGTGCCCTGCCGGTGCGCAAGCCGCGCCCTGAGCCCGTGCAGCGCGGTATCCGGCGCGTCGAGGTCAAGGCCCCTGCCGAACAGGCCTACGTGGCGCTGGCCTTCCATGTGCCGCGCATCGCCCGCGTGGACGAGGGCATGACCGCGCAGGACCGCGATGCCTTGGCCTTGCTGGTGCTCTCGGCCGTGCTCAGTGGCTACGACGGCGCGCGCCTGGAGCGTGCGCTGACCCAGGGCGCCAGCCGCGTGGCCGACAGTGCCAACAGCGGCGCTTCGGTGCTGGGGCGTGGCCCCGGGCTGTTCCTGCTCACCGGCGTACCGGCCGCCGGGCAGAGCGCCGAAGCCGTGGAGCACGCCCTGCGCGCGCAGGTGGCGCGCATCGCCCAGGACGGCGTGGACCCCGCCGAGCTGGAGCGCGTGAAGACGCAATGGATGGCCTCGAACATCTACGAGCGCGACTCGGTCATGAACCAGGCGCAGCAACTGGGCAGCTACTGGGTGCTGGGCATGCCGCTGGACGCCGAGGATCGCCTGCTGGCCCAGCTGCGCACCATCACGCCGCAGCAGGTGCAGGACGTGGCAGCGCGCTATTTCGGCGACGACGCCCTCACCGTGGCCACGCTGCGGCCCCAGCCGCTTGACGGCAAGCCACCCCGGCCCGCCCCCGCCCCTGGCGCACGACTGCACTGAACTATGAAGCACCCCCTGAGTCGCTTTTGGCGCCTTCCCCTTCTTTCTGCGCGCTTCGCGCTCCGGGAGGGGACGCAGCCGGCACGGCGGGGCGGCCCTTGCGCGGCTGCCTGCGCTTGGGCTGCGCCGGCTTTGTGCGCTGCGGGTGGAGCATGGGGCCAGGGATCACCGAGAGAAATCATGAATGCTATTAAAAAGAGAGCTGTTGGCGCTTTTCTGGTGTGCGTTGGATGGCTTTTTTCTTCGCAATCCGCGTGGGCGCTGCTGCCCATCGAGCATTGGCGCGAGCCCAGTGGCGCGCAGGTCTGGCTGGTCAATAGCCCAGGCATTCCGATGGTGGACGTACAGATCGCCTTTGACGCCGGCAGCCGCCGCGACCCGGCCGCACAGGCCGGTCTGGCGCAGGCCGCCGCGCTGATGAGTGCCAAGGGGGTGCGGGCCCAGGACGATGCCCCAGCGCTCGACGAGAACGCGCTGGGCGAAGCCTGGGCTGACCTGGGCGCGAGCTTTGGCGCGCATGCCGACCGTGACAGCTACAGCTATGCGCTGCGCTCGCTCACCGACCCTGCACTGCTGCAACGCGCCGCGCGCCTGGCCGCACGCCAGATCGCCCAGCCGAGCTGGCCCGAACCTGTGTGGGAGAGTGAGCGCGCGCGCTGGAGCGCGGCCATCAAGGAGTCGTACACCCGCCCGGGCCCGGTGGCGGCCAGGGCCTTTTCTACCGCGCTGTACGGCAGCCACCCCTATGGCCAGCGCCCGGAGGAAGACACCCTGGCGCGCATTGGTGTCGCCGATCTGCAGGCGTTCCACACCCGTGCCATCGCCGCCTGCCGCGCGCGCGTGAGCCTCGTCGGCGCGCTTGACCGGGCCCAGGCCCAGGCGCTGGTGCGCGCGCTGCTGGCGCTGCTGCCCGAGCGCGACCCGGCGGACTGCGCACCACTGCCCGCCGTGCCTGACGCGCCGCCGCTGGCGCAGCCCCAGGTGCAGCGCATCGCCTTTCCCTCTGCGCAGGCGCAGGTGCTCATTGGGCAGCTCGGCATCGCGCGGCGCGACCCGGACTTTCTCGCCCTGCTGGTGGGTAACCACATCCTGGGTGGCGGTGGGCTGGTGTCGCGCCTGACCGAAGAAGTGCGTGAAAAGCGTGGCCTGAGCTACAGCGTGTACAGCGACTTCTCGCCCGGCCTGAACGTGGGCGGCTTCGTCGTGGCCCTGCAAACCCGCCCCGACCAGGCCGACCAGGCCCTGCAGGTGGCGCAGCAGACCCTGGCGCGCTACGTGCAGGACGGCCCGACCGAGGCCGAGCTCCAGGCCGCCAAGGACAACCTGATCGGTGGCTTCGCGCTGCGCATCGACAGCAACCGCAAGCTGCTGGCCAACGTCAGCAACATTGCCTGGAATGGCCTGCCGCTGGACTACCTGGAGCACTGGACGCAGCGCGTGCAGGCGCTCACCGTGGCCGACGTGCGCGCCGCCCTGCAGCGCCACCTGCACCCTGAGCGCATGGCCACCGTGGTCGTCGGGGGCCAGCCGTGAGCCGGCCTGGCACGGCGCGTTCCGCCCCAGTGCCCAGGGGTGCGGGTGAGGTGCGCATCATCGGCGGCCAATGGAAGCGCACCCGCTTGAAGGTGCCTGACCGTCCGGGCCTGCGCCCCACGCCCGACCGTGTGCGCGAGACCTTGTTCAACTGGCTCGGGCAGGACTTGACCGGCTGGCATTGCCTTGACGCTTTTGCGGGCACCGGTGCGCTCGGGCTGGAGGCTGCCTCGCGCGGCGCCGCCACGGTGCTGTTGGTGGAGCAGGATGCCGCATTGGCCGCCGCGCTGCAGCAGCACCAGCAGCGCCTGCAGGCTACGCAGGTGCGCGTGCAGCGGGGCGACGGCCTGGCCGCGCTGCGCCAGGCGCCGCCGGGCAGCCTGCACCTGGTGCTGCTTGACCCGCCGTTCGACGCACCGGCGCTGTTCGCCCCGGCGCTGCAGGCGGCCGCGCAGGCACTGGCGGCCGACGGCTACGTCTACCTCGAAGCTCCAGCGGCCTGGGACGAGGCGGCGCTGGCCGCCTGCGGCCTGCGCGTGCACCGCTATCTGAAAGCCGGCGCGGTGCACGCGCACCTGCTGCACCGTGTCTCGTGAACTATTGATTCGATAGCTGCCAGCGCTTTCCCCATAAGGGCTGGAGCCGTTTTTTATTCAGAAAAGAATTCACCATGCCCCACGTCATCGCCGTCTATCCAGGCACTTTCGACCCCATCACGCTGGGCCATGAAGACCTGGTGGCGCGTGCCGCCCAGTTGTTCGACGAGGTCATCGTTGCCGTGGCCGTGGGCCACCACAAGAAAACCCTGTTTAGTTTGGACGACCGCATGGCGCTGGTGCGCGAGGTGGTTCGACCATTTCCACAGGTGCGCGTGGAGAGCTTCGACGGCCTGGTGCGCGACTTCGTGCGTGCCCACGGCGCCAAGGCCATGGTGCGCGGTGTGCGCAGCGTCACCGACTTTGACTACGAGCGCCAACTGGCGGGCATGAACCGCCACCTGATGCCCGACGTGGAAACCGTATTCCTCACGCCGAGCGACCGTTTTGCGCACCTCTCCAGCAGCTTCGTGCGCGAGATCCATACGCTGGGCGGTGATGTGCAGGCGCTGGTCTCGCCCGCCGTGCTGCAGCGGCTGCAGGCGCAGGTGCCCGTTCAGCGCTGAACTTGCCGGGGCGGCGCACGCTGCCGAGCGGGAGCGCCGTAAACATCTTCTAAAAGCAAAAGCGCCCCCGTGGGGGCGCTTGCGTGTGGCTTGCCGCCCGGGGTGGGCGGGCCTGCTCAGGGGCGCACGACGATGCTGTTGCGCACTTCGCGCACGTGCTTGGTGTTGCGTGCGATGCTTTCGGCCTTGTTCTTCTCGGCCACGGTCTTGGCAAAGCCCGACAGTTGTACGGTGCCGTTCAGGGTCTCGACGCTGATCGCGCCGGCGGACACGGTCTTGTCTTCCACCAGCTTGGCCTTCACGGCCGTGGTGATGGCGGCGTCGTCCACGTAGGCGCCCACGGTTTGCTGGTCACGGGCCACGGCGCAGCCGGTGGCGGTGACGATGGTGGTGCCGGCGAGGGCAGCGAAGGCGATGGCGCGAAGGTATTTCATGGTTTTCTCCTCGATGGGTTGGAAAGGCGAGTGCTGTGGTGCAGTGCCTGCCAGCCGGTTGCACTCCCCCGATCGGCAAGTATCCGCATCATGATGCCTGCGGTGCGCGGCACAGGCGGCGTGCATGGGCCGTGCGAACGCAAGCAATTGTCAACCAACTTCAGCGTTTGCGTGCGCGTGCCGCGTACCCCGCGGCCGTGGCCAGAGCAGCACCGGCCACGGCGGCCAGCAGCAGCGATTTGACGGGCTGTTCTGCCACGTAGCGGCCCGTGGCGTCGGCAGCGTGGCCGATGTGGCGGCGCGCACGGTCGGTGGTTTCCGCGCAGTACTGGATGCCGCGCGTGGCCAGTTCCTGGGCGCGTTGGGCCAGGTCGTTCATGCCGGGTTCGATCTCCTGGCGCAGCCGGCGTACGCGGCTTTCCGCCTTGTCCAGCGATGCGTTGGCCAGTTTGCGCGTGGTCTGTACGGCGTCTTCGGCGTCCTCCAGGGTGTCCTGGGCCCAGTGGCGGGCAGTGCGGGTGGCTTTGTGCGTTGCGGTGGTGTGGTGCATAAAGGCTCCTTTGGGTGCGGTGTGGTCGCTGGAAGTGGTGCTGGTCAGCGTTTCTTGACGAGACCGATGGCAAAGGCCACGACAGCCATGACCACGAAGACAAAGAACAGGATCTTGGCGATCTCGACGGCCCCGGCGGCAATGCCGCCAAAGCCGAAGAGGGCCGCGACCAGGGCGATGACCATAAAGACGACGGCGTAGTGCAGCATGGTTTCGTCTCCTTGCGTTCAGCCGGCGGTACCGGCGGGCTGGCAGTGCGGGGTGCCAGGGCATGGGATGACTGTAGGCCGCGTTTGGCGCGGCGCATGCCAGCGGCGTGCGGCTTGGCGTGTCGGCGCAGATGCGGTGCGTGGTGTAGGACGGGGCCGACGCACGCCGCCCGCGGCTTCAGCGCATCAGCCTCAGGGGCCCCAGGGAATGTCGGCCGAAACCACAGTGCCCTGGCCTGGCTGGGAGTGCACCGCGAAGTGCCCGCCTGCTGCTTCCACCCGATGGCGCATGCCTGCGAGCCCGTGTGATTTAGCGGGCACGGCCCCGGGCGTGAAACCGGTGCCGTCGTCCCGTATTTCCACTGTGACATGGGCCGCATGGCGCTGCACGCGCACGGTGGCGTGGCGCGCCTGGGCGTACTTGCCGATGTTGGTGAGCGACTCCTGAACGATGCGGTACACGGTGAGTTGCAGCGCGGGCGATAGGTCCACTTCCTGCAGGTCGGTGTCCACTGCGATGCCGCTGTGCTGGGCAAACTCCCGCGTAAGGATCTCCAGCGACGCGGTAAGCCCGAGGTTGGCGAGCGATGACGGGCGCAGGTTTTCGATGATCCGGCGCTTCAGGGCAATGACGCCGTTGAGCGTCTCGGTGAGGTGGCGCAGGCGCTCCGATACCTCCGGTGGTGTGGTGTCGATACGCGACTTGAGCCGCGCCACGTCGAGCTTGGCGGCCGTGAGCAGGGCGCCCAGTTCATCATGCAGCTCGCGCGCCAGATGGCCGCGCTCATCCTCGCGTACTTGTTGCAAATGTGTGGCCAGCTCGGCCAGCGAGGCGGTGCGCTCGCGCACCAGGCCTTCCAGGCGGTCGCGTTCGCGCTCCAGGCTCTCCTGCTCGCGCTGCAGCGCGGTTTGCAGTGCCCTGGCCTGGCGCAGGTACATATAGAACGCCAGCAGGCCGATGGCTGCCATGGCGGCGACGCCCAGGCGCGCGAGCAGCAGCGAGCGCAGGATGTGCGCCTGGTTCTGCGCGGCGCGCCGGTCGGCACGCTCGATGAGCGCGAGCGCGTGGGTGCGGATGGCGTCCATGTTCTCCTTGCCCACGTCGGTGAAGATCACGAAGCGCCAGGCATCCTCGTTGCCCTGGCGGCGCAGGTCCAGGCTCAGCGCCATCTCGGAGAGCTTGCGCCCGATCTGCTGTGCGAGCTGGCTGAAATCCTCCCGGTCCTCGGGCGAGTCGGCGAAGCTGCTGCGCAGCGCGTCCAGGTTGCTGTGCAGCGTGGCGACCGCGCCTTCGTAGGGCGCCAGGTAGCGTTCCTCGCCAGTCAGCAGAAAACCGCGCAGCCCGGTTTCGGCGTCCAGCATGTTCTGCAGCAGACGATTCAGCGCGGCGCGGGTGTGCTGGGTCTGCGCCATCTCGCCCACCGCCTGGCGCGAGCGCTGGTAGCTGGTTTCGTTGATGCCGACCAGCAACAGCGCTGCCAGCAGCGCCACGGGCAGGCTCAGGGCCATCTTGCGGATCTGGGACCAGCGCATGGGCGATTCCTTCCAGGTCGGGGGCGCGGTGATTCGGGATAATGCGGCGGTCGGGCTGGCTGGCCGCGCACTGCCGTGCGGCATGCAGGGCGGCTTCGGGAAAGACCATTCTCATGATCAATGTCGGCATTGTGGATGACCACGCCATCGTGCGCTCGGGCTTGCGCCAGTTCTTCGCCGAGCACGTGGACCTGTGCGTCGCGGGCGAGGCGGCGAACGGGCGCGAGGCCATCGACCTGGTGCGCCTGCACGCCATCGACGTGCTGGTGATGGACCTGTCCATGCCCGGCCAGAGCGGCCTGGACGCCATGGCCATGCTGCGTGCCAAGGCCCCGGACATGGGCATCCTGATCCTCAGTGGCTATCCCGAGGAGCACTACGCGATCAACCTCATCCGCCAGGGCGCGAGCGGGTATCTGAACAAGGAGTGCGACCCGGCCGAGATCGTCGAGGCCATCCGCACCATCGCGCTGGGGCGCAGGTACCTCACGCCCGCCGTGGCCGAACTGCTGGCGCAGCAACTGCACCGCAAGGACGACGCGCCGCCGCACGAGCAACTGTCCGAGCGTGAGTTCCAAGTGTTCCTGAAGCTGGCGCGCGGCGAGACCGCGGGCGATGTTGCCAAGTCCCTGTCGCTGAGCGTGAAGACCGTGAGCACCTACCGGACGCGCCTGATGGAGAAGATGGGCCTGGGGTCGAACAGCGACCTGACCTACTACGCGCTGAAGAACCGCCTCATTGACTGAGATCCGCGTCCTGGCTGCGCGCGATGCAGTAATCGAGCAGGGCGTCGATCTCGTTCGATTTGTCGAACACCGCGTCCACGCCCAACTGGGCGCAGCGGGCGCGGATGTCCGGCGTGGCGTAGTTGCTCAGCACCACGATCTTCTGGTGTGCCTGGCGCTCCCTGCAGGCGGCGAGCACCCCCAGGCCGCTGCCCTGGCGCAGGAAGAGGTCGACGATGGCCAGATCCCAATGGCCCGGGTGGCTGGTGAGCCAGGCCTTGCCGTCGGCCTCCGTTTCCGCCATGCCCACGGCCTGGACGGACGCCAGTTCCTCCAGCGTACCGATGAGGTTTTCGCGGATGGTGGCGTTGTCTTCGACGAGGTAGGTGCGCAGTTTCACGGTGGGGCCAGTCCAGGGGCACCGCGAGGGGCCGCGTGCCCATGGTCCGACTATAGGGCGCCAGGGGCCGCGGGGCTGCCAGCGGTGGTACGCCGCTGGTGTCGGCGCTGTCCTACGTGGTGGATGTACCGCACACCGGGCAGCCGGCATGGCGCTGGCTGCGCAGGGTGTTCCATTCCATGCTGCGGCCGTCGAGCATCAGCAACCGCCCGGCGACGCTCTGGCCCACGCCGGCCACCAGCTTGAGCGCCTCGGCCGCCTGCATGGCGCCGATGATGCCGACCATGGGGGCGAATACGCCCATGGTGGCGCATTGCACTTCCTCGAAGGCCGCGTCGGGCGGGAACAGGCAGGCGTAGCAGGGCGACTGCGCGTCGCGCGGGTCCACCACCGTGAGCTGCCCGTCGAAGCGGATGGCCGCCCCCGCCACCAGCGGAACGCGGTGGCGCACGCAGGCGGCGTTGATGGCATGGCGCGTGGCGTAGTTGTCGGTGCAGTCCAGCACCACCGTGGCGCTGGGCACTAGGCGGTCGAGCAGGGCGGCGTCCGCACGCGCCTGCACGGCATCGACCTGTACGCCTGGGTTGATGGCATGCACTGCCTCGGCCGCCGAGGCCACCTTGGGCTGGCCCACGCGTGCCGTGGTGTGCGCGATCTGACGCTGCAGGTTGGTCAGGTCCACCGCGTCGTCGTCCACCAGCGTGAGGCGCCCCACGCCCGCGGCGCCGAGCAGCAGCGCCACGGGCGAGCCCAGGCCGCCCGCGCCGATCACCAGCGCGTGGGCCGCCAGGATGCGCTCCTGCCCCTCGATGCCGATCTCATCGAGCAGGATGTGGCGCGAGTAGCGCAGCAGTTGGTCGTCGTTCATGGCGTGGCTGAATGCAAAAAGGCCGGGCTGCAAGGCCCGGCCCCGGGGAAAGAACGCAGGAGGATGGCTCAGTCCTCTTTTTTCTCGTCCTTCTTCTCTTCCTTGCGCTCGGTCAGGGTCTTGCTGACCAGCACGGCCTGGCCCTTGAGCTTGTTCAGCGCCTGGGTGAGCTGGAAGTCCTTTTCCGAACCCAGCTCGGGCAGCTTGCGCTCCGACGGGTTCTTCTTGGTCTCTTCCTCCAGGCGCTTGCGCGCTTCTTCGCGGGCTTTTTCGCGGGCTTCGTCCTTCTGCTCCTCGCCCTGGCCGTTGCCCAGGTGCTTGTCCAGGTCGGCCTCGCGCATGCGCAGCGCGGCGAACAGGTCGCCGTCGGCGGTTTCGTCCACCATCACGTCGGGCACGATGCCCTTGGCCTGGATGGAGCGGCCATTGGGCGTGTAGTAGCGCGCCGTGGTGATCTTGATGCCGGTGTCCGGCCCCAGTGGGCGCACCGTCTGCACCGAGCCCTTGCCGAAGGTCTGGCTGCCCATCAGCGTGGCGCGCTTGTGGTCCTGCAGCGCGCCGGCCACGATTTCACTGGCCGAGGCCGAGCCCTCGTTGACCAGCACCACCAGCGGCACGGTCTTGATGGCGGCGGGCAGGCGCTTGAGCGGGTCGCCCTGGCCGCGGCGGGCGTAGAACTCGGGCGAGGCCTTGTAGGTGGCCTTGCTGTCGGCAAGCTGGCCGTTGGTGGAAACCACCGTGACGTTCTCGGGCAGGAAGGCGGCCGAGATGGCCACGGCGGCGTCAAGCAGGCCGCCTGGGTCGTTACGCAGGTCGAGCACCAGGCCCTTGAGGCGCGGCTCTTGCTTGTAGACCTCCTCGACCTTGCGCACGAAATCGTCCACCGTGCGCTCCTGGAACTGCGACAGGCGGATCCAGGCGTAGCCGGGCTCGATCACCTTGCCCTTGACCGACTGGGTCTTGATTTCCTCGCGCGTGATCGTCACCGGGAAGGTGCGGTTCTCGTCCTTGCGGAAGATGGTCAGCGTCACCTTGGTGTTGGGCTCGCCGCGCATGCGCTTGACGGAATCGTTGAGCGACAGGCCGCGCACGGCGGTGTCGTCGATCTTGGTGATCAGGTCGCCGGTCTTGAGGCCGGCGCGGTACGCGGGCGAGCCCTCGATGGGCGAGACGATCTTGATGAGCCCGTCTTCCTGCGTGATCTCGATGCCCACGCCGACGAAGCGGCCCGTCGTGCCCTCGCGGAATTCCTTGAACGACTTCTTGTCGAAGTACTGCGAGTGCGGGTCCAGGCTCGACACCATGCCCGAGATGGCGTCGGTGATGAGCTTCTTGTCGTCCACCGGCTCCACGTAATCGGTCTTGATGAGGCCGAACACGGCGGAGAGCTGCTGGATCTCCTCCAGCGGCAGCGGCGTCATGGCGCCGCGCGCCACGGTCTGCAAAGACACCGTGGTCAGCGCCCCGGCGACCACGCCGATCGACACCCACCCTGCAATTTTCAGTTTCTGGCCCATACGCTTACCTTGCTCGCCCGTAGCGGTTCAATATACCTCTTGGAAGGGGCGCGCCCTTCCGGGTTCCCTTGGTTGAGTTCCCTATGCCTTGCCTTGCGAGGCCACGGCGGCAGCGGCCTTGGCGGCGGCCTCGGCGTCGCCCAGGTAGTAGTGGCGAATGGGCTTGAGGTCGTCGTCCAGCTCGTACACCAGCGGGATGCCGTTGGGGATGTTCACGCCCACGATGGCGTCGTCGGCAATGCCGTCCAGGTACTTCACCAGCGCACGGATGGAGTTGCCGTGCGCAGCGATCACCACGCGCTGGCCGCTGCGGATCGACGGGGCGATGGTGTCGTTCCAGAACGGGATGACGCGCGCCACCGTGTCCTTGAGGCACTCGGTCAGCGGAATCTGCGCGGGCGCCAGGCCGGCGTAGCGGCGGTCGCCGCGCTCGCTGCGCGTGTCTGTGGGCTCCAGGGCCGGCGGGGGCGTGTCGTAGCTGCGGCGCCACACCAGAACCTGCTCGTCGCCGTACTGCTTGGCCATGTCGGCCTTGTTCAGGCCCTGCAGGCCGCCGTAGTGGCGCTCGTTCAGGCGCCAGCTCTTGACCACCGGCAGCCAGGTGCGGTCCATCTCGTCCAGCGCGTACCACAGCGTGTGGATGGCGCGCTTGAGCACGCTGGTGTAGGCCAGGTCGAACTCGTAGCCCTCGGCCTTGAGCAGCTTGCCCGCCGACATGGCCTGCGAGACGCCGGTGGGCGTCAGATCCACGTCGGTCCAGCCGGTGAAGCGGTTTTCGAGGTTCCAGGTGGATTCGCCGTGGCGGATCAGGACGAGCTTGTGCATGGATTCCCTAGGAAGAGCTGGTCAAAACCTGACATTCTAGAATTGCGGGGTTTGCCATCCCAAGGATTGACGTGAATTTCATCATCGAGAACTGGTATCTCATCCTTCTGGCCCTGGTTTCGGGCGGCATGCTGCTGGCGCCCGTGCTGATGGGCGGCGGCGCAGGCGGGCTCACGGCCGCCAACGCGGTGCAGCTCATCAACCGCGAGAAGGCTGTGGTCATCGACGTATGTGCGCCCGAGGAGTACGCCGCAGGCCACGTCGGCGGTGCCAAGAACGTGCCGCTGGCGCAGCTCGAGGAGCGCCTGCCCAGCGTGGTCAAGAACAAGGCCGTGCCCCTGGTCATGGTGTGCGCGCGCGGCGTGCGTGCGCAGCGTGCCGTGGCGGTGGCCAAGAAGCTGGGCTACGACAATGCCCAGGCCCTGTCGGGCGGCTTGGCCGCCTGGCGCGAAGCCAACCTGCCCGTAGAGAAAGGCTGACCCATGCCCACCGTCAAGATGTACACCACCGCCGTGTGTCCCTACTGCATCCGCGCCAAGCAGCTGCTCAAGGCCAAGGGCGTGGAGCAGATCGAGGAGATTCGCATCGATACCGACCCGGCGCAACGCCAGCACATGATGGAGACCACAGGCCGGCGCACCGTGCCGCAGATCTTCATCGGCGACACCCATGTCGGCGGCCATGATGACCTCGTGGCGCTCGACGCGCGTGGCGGCCTGGCCCCCTTGCTGCAGGGCTGATAGATGCCGCATGCATAATGCGTGCCGCGAAGTGCCCGCTGCGGGAGCCTCTCCCCAGCGGGCTTTGTTTTATTCCAACATCGTTGCAAGACCCAACCATGGCCGACCAAGAAAACCCCGTGTTCCAGATCCAGCGCGTGTACCTGAAGGATCTGTCCCTGGAGCAGCCCAACTCGCCCGCCATCCTGCTGGAGCAGGCGCAGCCGAGCGTGGACATCCAGCTCGGCGTGGAAGCCACTCCCGTGGCCGAGGGCATTTTTGAAGTCTGTGTGCTGGCTACGGTGCAGACCAAGATCGAGGACAAGACCGTGTTCCTGGTCGAGGCCAAGCAGGCAGGCATCTTCGAGATCCGCAACATTCCCGAGGAGCAGATGGGCGCCGTCATCGGCGTGGCCTGCCCGCAGATCGTCTACCCCTACCTGCGCGGCAACGTGGCCGATGCCATCACCCGCGCCGGTTTCCCGCCCGTGCACCTGGCCGAAATCAACTTCCAGGCCATGTACGAGCAGCAGCAGGCCGCCCAGGCCGAAGCTGCCAACGCCACCGCGCAATAAGCCTTTTGCGGTAGCGCGGGTTTGGGGCATGTTTTAGTGCTCTAGCCCGCGCCAGATAAGCGCTACAAGCTATGAAAATAGTAGTTATTGGCGCAGGCGCATGGGGCACGGCAGTGGCCATGACAGCGGCGGCCCATCCCGCAGGCCATGACGTGACGCTGTGGGCGCGCGATGCTGCCCAGGCCAGCGCCATGCAGGCGGCCCGCCAGAACGCGCGCTACCTCGAGGGGGTGAGCTTTCCGCCTTCCTTGTGCGTCGCCAGTGGCGATGCGCTGGCCTTGTGCCAGCAGGCCGATTTGGTGGTGCTGGGGACGCCCATGGCGGCATTGCGCGCTTGGCTGACCCAGCTGCAGGCATGCGCTGCGCCCGTAGCGTGGCTGTGCAAGGGCTTTGAGGCCCCGGCGCCGGGCCAGGCCTATGGCTTGTTGGGGCATGAAGTGTGTGCCCAGGTGGCACCGGCCTTGCGTGCGGGTGTCCTCAGTGGCCCCAGCTTTGCTGTGGAGGTGGCGCGTGGCCAGCCCAGCGCCTTGGTCGCCGCCAGCAGTGATGCCGCCCTGCGCCAGCTCTTGGTGCAGGCTTTCCATAGCAGTGCCTTGCGCGTGTACGAAAACCCCGACGTCGCGGGCGTGGAAGTGGGCGGTGCCGTGAAGAACGTGCTGGCCATTGCCACGGGTTTGTGCGACGGCCTGGCGCTGGGGCTCAATGCCCGTGCAGCCTTGATTACACGCGGCTTGGCCGAAATCACCCGGCTGGGCTTGGCCCTGGGGGCGCGCGTGGACACCTTTATGGGGCTGTCGGGCTTGGGTGATCTGGTGCTCACCTGCACGGGTGATTTGTCGCGCAACCGGCGTGTGGGCTTGTTGCTGGCGCAGGGCATGACGCTGGCCCAGGCCGTACAGTCTTTGGGCCATGTGGCCGAAGGGGTGTACAGCGCGCGCACTGTGGCGGCGCGGGCCCAGGCCTTGGGCGTAGAGATGCCCCTGACCCAAACCGTGGTGGATTTGCTCGATGGCCGCATCCAAGCCGAGGCAGCCGTGCAGCGCCTGATGGGGCGAGATCCTCGCGGCGAATGAGCTCCATCGGCGCTTGGCCGACCCACGCCCCTGCGCCACCGTGCAGGGGCTGGTTTTAGAACTCCAGGTTGTCGATCAGGCGCGTGGTGCCCAGGCGTGCGGCACCCAAAGCCACCAGTTCGCCTGCTACCAGCGCACCCGCCGGCGCTTGCAGGTTGCTGCGCTGGCGCACGGTGAGGTAGTCCGGTTGCCAGCCCTGGGTTTGCAGGCGCTGCAGGGCCTGGGCTTCCAGTGCGGCCAGTTGGGCGCCCGGTTGCACGGCGGCGTGTGCCAGCGCCTGCAGGGCCTGGCGCAGCTCGATGGCTTGGGCGCGTTCGCTGGCGCTCAGGTAGCCGTTGCGCGAACTCAGGGCCAGGCCATCGTCGGCGCGGCAGGTGGCCCCGGCAACGATCTCAATGGGCAGGGCAAACTGCTGCACCATCTGGCGGATCACCATGAGTTGCTGGTAGTCCTTGCTGCCAAACACGGCCACGCCCGGGCCAGCGTTGAACACGCAGGCAAACAGCTTCATCACCACCGTACACACCCCGGTGAAAAAGCCGGGGCGAAAGTGCCCTTCCAAAATGTCTGCCAACTGCGGGTCGGGCTGCACCTTGAAAGTTTGCGGCTGCGGGTAGAGGTCTTTTTCGCTGGGGGCAAACAAAATGTCGCAGCCTGCAGCGCGCAGCTTGTCGGCGTCTTCCGCCAGGGTGCGCGGGTAGCTGTCGAAGTCTTCGTGGGGCAAAAATTGCAGGCGGTTCACGAAGATGCTGGCCACCAGCGTATCGCCCAGGGGTTTGGCTTGCTGTACCAGGGCCAGATGCCCTTCGTGCAGGTTGCCCATGGTGGGAACAAAAGCCGGGCGGCCGCGTCCGGCCAGGGCCGCGCGCAGGTCTTTCAGGGTGTGAACAATGTGCATGGGATGGGTCAAAGTGAGGGAGTGCTTACCAGGCGTGCAAGGCGTTGTCGGGGAAGCTGCCGTCTTTCACTGCCTGCACATAGGCTTGCATGGCGCCCTTGATGCTGCCCGCGTCGTGCATGAAGTTGCGCACAAAGCGCGGCATTTTGCCCAAATTCATGCCCAGCATGTCGTGCAGCACCAGTACCTGGCCCGCCGTGCCGTTGCCCGCACCGATGCCAATGGTGTGGCAATGTGGTAACTCCGCCGTCAGGCTGGTGGCCAGGGGCGCGGGCACCATCTCCAGCACCAGCATGCTGGCGCCGGCCGCCTGCAGCTCCAGCGCGTGGCGGCGCAGTTCGGCGGCGGCTACATCGTCCTTGCCCTGGACGCGGTAGCCGCCCAGGGCGTGCACGGTCTGCGGCGTCAGGCCCAGGTGGGCGCACACCGGAATGCCGCGTTCGACCAGAAAGCGCACGGTGGGCGCCGTCCAGCCGCCACCTTCGAGCTTGACCATGTGCGCCCCCGCCTGCATGAGCTGGCAGGCGCTGCGTAGCGCCTGCTCGGGCGACTCGTGGTAGCTGCCGTAGGGCAGGTCGGCCACCAGCCAGGCCGTGCCTTGCACACGGTGCAGGCCGCGCGCCACGCTGGCGGTGTGGTAGGCCATGGTCTCCAGCGACACGCCCACGGTGCTGGGCAGGCCTTGGCAGACCATGCCGAGCGAGTCGCCCACCAGGATGCACTCGACGCCCGCTGCGTCGGCCACGGCGGCAAAGGTGGCGTCGTAGGCGGTGAGCATGGTGATTTTCTCGCCTGCGGCGCGCATCTGCGCCAGGCGCGGCAGGCTGATGGGGCGGCGTTGGGGCAGCGGCGAGGCAGGGGGCAGGGTGCCGTAGGGCGTGCCCGGGGTGGCTGCGGGGCTGGTCATGGTGCGCTCCGGTCAGGGGTTGTGGAATTGGGGGCGAGTCTATGCCAGATGCGGCGCCGGGCCGAAACACCCTGGCAGCCCAGTGTTGCTACGGTTTTGGTAGCTGCTGGCGCTTGCTGCCTTTCGTTTGTGGGCTAAAACCATTCTGTAATGACCGCGTGGCAAGCGCGAGCAGCTCATTTTTCAGGAGCGTCAACGCTCCGGCAGAGCGCGCCAGCGGCGCGCCAGGGGCGAAATCGCGGCCACCAGCACGGCGGTGCTGGCGGCTATGGCGGGCGCGCCCAGCAGCAGCGTGAGCCAGTATTTCGCGCTCCCGGGGCCGGCAGGCAGGGCCTGGGCGGCCTGGTGCCACAGGCTGGCCAATCCGGGCAGCGCCAGCGCCATGCCCAGCCCGAGCAGCGTGGAGCCGCCCCAGGGCCGGCGCAGCAGCGCGATGCGCACCCAGGCCAGTGCCAGCAGCGCGGCGGGCACGAGCGGCAGGGTGACGCTGTCGGCCAGGTCCAGCATGCCCAG
>Ga0222428_100123_pt1 | contig 107785 bp, 100 predicted proteins | sample 2B5Ametagenome_FD_182471 | JGI IMG/M metagenome (GOLD analysis project Ga0222428, IMG submission 182471) | Enriched microbial communities from leaf-cutter ant dump, University of Wisconsin, Madison, United States - 2B5A (version 2) | ecosystem: Environmental > Terrestrial > Nest > Insects nest...
CTCGGCGCCATCAGGGCCTCATCGCGCCTGCGCACCTTCTACCTCGCCGTCAAGGCCAGAACGGGCGCCGCCAAGGCCGCCATCATCGCCGTCGCGCGAAAGCTCATCACCATCCTCAATGCCATGCGGCGCGACAAAACCGATTTCCGATGAAACACAGTTGCCACACGGCGGACGCTGGCTATGCCGTCGCGCCCGCCGTCTTCGTCTGGTGGATCTCGATGAGGCTCGGGCCGCTACGGCCGGCAGCCCGCTCCAGTGCGGCGGGAAGGTCCTGCACGTCGGCGAGGCGTTCGGAGGGGAGGCCGTAGGCGGTGCCGATGGCGAGGAAATCGGGGGCGGAGGGCTTTACGCCTTCCGGCGTGATGCCGGCCTCGACCATGTAGTTCTCGATCTCCTGATAGCCGTCGTTGTTCCAGACGAGGAAGATCACGCGGGCATTCGCATCCGCCGCCGAGCCGATCTCCGAGAGCGAGAATTGCAGGCCGCCGTCGCCGACGAGGCAGACGACGGGCGCGTCCGGCTCGGCGATGGCCGCGCCGACGGCGGCGGGCGGGGCGAAGCCGAGCGCGCCGTAGCCGGTCGCCGCGTTGAACCAGCTCCGCGCGCGGGGCGCGTCGCAATAATAGTTGCCGGCGTAGACGGCCTGGGTCGAATCGCCGACGATGATCGCCTTCGCCAGCGTGCGCCAGATCGCATCGATCACGCCGACTTCCGCCTGCATCTTCGCCGTCAGCTCGTTCCATGCATTCTTGCGCGCGGTTTCGGCGCGCCGGGCGCCGTCGCCCGTCGCCTTGTGGCCTTCGAGGAAGCCGAGCATGCCGGCGGCCGCCGTCTTGGCGCTGGAGAAGATCGAAAGACCGGACTGCGGCGTGCGGGCGAGCTGCGCGGCGTCGATATCCACGCGGATCAGCGATTTCAGCTTCGGGAAGCCGCCGTCGACATTGATGTCGTAGTCCGTCGGGCCGAACTCGGTGCCGAAGGCGACGACGAGGTCGGCATCGGCGAGCAGGCGCCGCACGGCTTTCAAAGTGGGGCTCGCCGGCACGCGCAGCGGATGGCCGGCCAGCATGCCGCGGGCGTTCACGGTGGTGACGACCGGCGCGCCGATGCGCTCGGCGAGCGCCCGGATCTCCTCTTCCGCCGTCACCGCGCCGCCGCCGGCAAGGATGACGGGACGGGCGGCATGGGTGCAGAGGATCGCGGCGCGCTGCAGCGTTTCGGCGTCGGCGCGCGGGCGGGTCGCGACGGCGGGCGTAAAGCGGCCGGTCTCGATGGGTTTCGCCATCACGTCGGTCGGGATTTCGATATGCACGGGGCCTGGGCGGCCGGAGAGCAGCACCGCGAAGGCGCGCTCGACGACGAGCGGCAGGTCGGCCGGGTTGAGCAGCGTGTGCGAATAGAGCGCGAGGGTCTTCATCATGCCCTGCTGGTCGGGCAGTTCGTGCAGGAGGCCGTGGCCGTGGCCGAGCGAATCGCGCCGGTTGACGCCGGAGATGACGAGCATAGGCACGGAATCCTGCCGCGCCTGCGCCATCGCCGTGATGGTGTTGGTGAGTCCCGGTCCGGTGATGACGAGCGCCACGCCCGGCTTGCCGGAAACGCGCGCATAGCCGTCCGCCATGAAGCCGGCCCCCTGCTCGTGGCGGGGCGTCACATGACGGATCTTCGAGGCGGCAAGGCCTCGGTAGAGCTCGACCGTGTGGACGCCCGGAATGCCGAACACCACCTCGACGCCATTGGCCTCCAGGAGGTCGACGAGAACTTCGCCTACGGTCTTCGTCGTCATGCGCGGCGCTCCTTCGGAAGCGTGGACCTTGCGGCGAGCGCGGCGATGCGCCGGCAGGCCTCGTCGATATGGGCGTCGGGCACGGTGAGGCTGAGGCGGATGAAGCCTTCCGCCTCCTCGCCGAAGGAGGAGCCGGGCATCACCGCGACGCCCTCCTCGTTGAGAAGCGCCCAGGCGAAATCCTCCCCGCTCATGCCGGTGCCCGAGACGTCGACGAGGATGAACATGCCGGCCTCCGGCGGCAGCGGCGCAAGGCCGGGCGCGCGCGCGAGAGCGGCGGCGAAGCGCGTGGCGCGCGCGCCGTAGCTCGCGCGCATGGCGGCAGCGGTGCCGACCTGCGTGTCGAGCGCAAGGGCCGTCATGTCGGCGATGAAGGGCTGGCCGCCGAAAAGCATGGTCTCGGAGACCGAGAGCAGGCGCGTGCAGAATTCGGCAGGCCCGACCGCCCAGCCGCTGCGGAAGCCCGGCGCGGCATGGGATTTCGAGATGGAGGAGACGACGACGGTGCGCTCGGCGAGCGCCGGATCGTCGAAGGGCGAGGCGAAGGCGCCGCCGAAGACGAGCTGCTCGTAGACCTCGTCGCAGACGATCCAGAGGTCGTGCTTGCGGCAGACGGCGCCGAGCGCGGCGATCTCCTCGGCCGTCAGCACCGCGCCGGTCGGATTGTGCGGCGTGTTGAGGAGCAGGACGCGGCATCGGGGCGTGATGGCGGCCTCGAGGTCGGCGGCCTGCATGTGGAAGCCGTTTTCCGGCCGCAGCGGCACGGCGATGCGCTCGGCGCCCGTAGCGCGGATGACGCCCTCGTAGGTGGCGTAGAGCGGATCGCCGACGAGCACGGCGCCGCCCGCCTCCACGAGGCCGAGCATGACGGCGAAGAGGGCGGTCTGCGTGCCGGGAAAGCACAGGACGTTCCCGGCCGTCACGCCGGCGCGGCGCCCGGTGTATTTGCGCACCAGCGCGTCGACGACGGAAGGCTCGCCCCGGCCGTTGGAATAGCGGTAGCGGCCGGCGTGCATGGACCGCACGGCCTCGGCGAGCAGCGTCGCGTCCGGCGATACGTCCGGCTCGCCGATGGTCAGCTCGATGATCGGCCGGCCCTCGGCCGCCATGCGGCGGGCGGCGGCATGGACCGCCCATTTCTCCGAGCCGAGATTGGCGAGCCGGTCTGTGATGGAAGCGTAGCGCATGGCCGTTCTCCGCGTGTCTAGGTGTCGTTTACCGGGCCGTGCCGGCTTGCCTCAGGGAAAGGCCGAGAAGCGTTTCGATGGAGGCCAGCGCGATCCCGACGAGCTCGCTTTCCTCGAAGAGCTCGCCGGCAAGGCAGCCTTCGAGCCACAGCCCGTCGAGCAGGCCGTTGATGGCGATGGCGAGCCGCCGGCAGCGTTCCGGCGAGGCATCGGCGCCGCGCGTCGAAAGGAAATCGGCAAGCAGTCCCTCCAGCGCGTTGCGGAAGCTGAGGTATCCCTCGCGGTGGATGACGGCGAGCTCGGGATCGACGCTGACCCGGCTGATGAACGAGGCCCAGAGCGAGAGGCTGCGGCTGTTGGCGACCGGCTCCGTCAGGTTGATGACGATGAAGTCGACGAGCCGCTGCTCGGGATCGCCCGTCACGCGCTCGGCCTTCTCCGTCAGCCGGGCGATGACGACGCGGTAGGCCTCCTGGAGGATATGCTCCTTGGATTGGAAATAGTGCCGGATGAGGCCCGCCGTCACGCCCGCCTTGATGGCGATCTGCCGCACCGTCGCGCCTTGCAGGCCGTATTCGGCGATGCAGTCCAGCGTCGCCTCGATCAGGTCGTGGCGGCGCTCGGCCTCGGGGGCGCGGTGGAAGGTGCGGCGGGCCATCGTTCCTCCCGTCAGGCGGCGCGGCGCAGCACGGGCCGCGTCAGGCAGGTCGGCCCGCCCTCGCAGGCGATGCACAGCGCATCGGCCTCGAAGGTTTCGACCTTGCAGCCGGCCGCCTCCATCGCCGCCTTGGTGGCCGGGAAGCCTTCCACCATGATGACCTCGTGCGGGCGGGTCGGCAGCACGTTGAGCGAAAGGCCGTTGCTGGCATGGAACTCGTCGGCCGGCGCCTCGATGAGGCGGATGCCGCGGGCTTTCAGGAGCTGGTAGAAGGCGGCCGGCAGCAGCGGGGCGAAGACGAGGGCGAGATCGTCGGCCAGCGGGCTCATCACGCTCATCAGGTGCAGGCACGCCTCCTCGCCCTGCCAGAGCGGCAGGTCGTAGGCAAGCACCGAGACGCCGTGCGGGGCGAGGATCGCCGAGAGCTGGTCGATACCGGACTGGTTGGTGCGCACGCCGCGCCCGACGACGAGCGTCTTCGCGTCGAGCCAGATGCAGTCGCCGCCCTCCACCGTGCCCGGCGCCTCGATGCGGCCGAGGATGGGGATCTGCCGCTCGGCATAGGCCTTCTCGTGCAGCGCCGGTTCGCCCGCGCGCAGCGGCTTGCCCATGCGAAGGATGATCGCGCCGCGGTCGCTCATCAAGGAGGGATCGTGCGTGAACATGGCGTCGGCCAGCCCGTCGCCCTCGTCCTCAAGCCAGACGATCTCCGTGCCGGATTTCTCGACGAGGTCGGCGAAGGCCTTGTACTGGTGGACCGCGCGAGTGCCGTCGAAGGTCGGGCCGTAGTGCCATTTCGCCGGATCGGCCGCCTTAAGGCTGGCGCCGGGGCGGCGCATGAGGACGCGCAACAGGGGGGCCGACATTTCCTGCGAACCGTAGGCGGTCATTCGATGCTCCTTGCGGGGATTGTATCTTCGGGCGTGCCGCGGAAAAGTCGGCGCAGGTGCTATTATACGCTTGAACAATTTCTTAACAAGTGCCACGATGGCATCAACAAGCAGAAACGACGGGCCGAAGATGCCCGCGGGAACGTTGAAAAAACAGGGGAATTTGGCATGCTTCATGCATCGATTTTCCGTGCGCCGCAGGTCCGCGCGCGATGACGGATCGCGCCGAGGCCATCGCGGTCAAGGACCTGCACAAGCGCTTCGGGCCGCTCGAAGTCCTCAAGGGCGTATCGCTGACGGCGCATGAGGGCGATGTCATCGCCATCATCGGCGGATCGGGTTCCGGCAAGTCGACCTTCCTGCGCTGCATCAACATGCTGGAACTACCGAGCGCCGGTTCGGTGACGATCCACGGCGAGACCATCGCCATGAAGACGGACGGCCACGGCGGGCAGATGCCCTCCGACCGCAGGCAGGTCCAGCGCATGCGCTCCCGCCTCGGCATGGTGTTCCAGAGCTTCAATCTCTGGCAGCACATGACCATTCTCGAAAACGTCATCGAGGCGCCCGTCCATGTGCTGGGCGTGAAGAAGGACGAGGCGGTGGAGCGGGCGGAAACGCTCTTGCGCCGTGTCGGCCTCTACGAGAAGCGCGACGCCTTTCCCGCCTTCCTGTCCGGCGGCCAGCAGCAGCGCGCGGCCATCGCCCGGGCGCTCGCCATCCAGCCCCATGTCATGCTCTTCGACGAGCCGACCTCGGCGCTCGACCCGGAACTGGTGGGCGAGGTGCTTTCGGTCATCGGCGATCTCGCCAGGGAGAAGCGCACGATGATCCTCGTCACGCACGAGATGAAGTTCGCGCGCAACGTCGCCAGCCACGTCGTCTTCCTTGCGGGGGGCGTCATCGAGGAACAGGGCCCGCCCGAGGAGATCTTCGGATCGCCGAGATCGGAACGCCTGAAGAAGTTCATCAGCTCCATCCACTGACAACCATAACCGACAGAGGGAAGATCATGAAGAATGCCTTGAAGACAATCGCCCTTGCCGCCGCCATCGGCCTTGCCGCCATCTCGGGCGCGGCGGCCGAGCAGGTTCGCGTCGGCTTCGCCGCCGAGCCCTATCCGCCCTTCACCTCGCCGGACGCCTCGGGCAACTGGGAAGGCTGGGAAGTGGACTTCATGAAGGCGGTCTGCGCCGAAGCCAAGCTCGACTGCGTCGTCACGCCCGTCGCCTGGGACGGCATCATTCCGGCGCTCACCTCCAACAAGATCGACATGATCATCGGCTCCATGTCGATCACGCCGGAGCGCCTGCAGACCATCGATTTCTCCGACAAGTATTACAACACGCCCACCGCCGTGATGGGGCCGAAGGGCGTCGATTTCGACGCCACGCCCGAGGGGCTGAAGGGCAAGACCATCGGCGTGCAGGTCGCGACCATCCACCAGGTCTACGCCAACAAGTATTTCGGCGAGAACGGCGCGACGGTGAAGGAATACCAGACGCAGGACGAGGCGAACAACGACCTTGCCGCCGGCCGCATCGATGCCGTGCAGGCCGATTCCATCGCGCTGAAGGCCTTCCTCGATTCCGAGCAGGGCGCTGCCTGCTGCGAAATGAAGGGCAATGTGAAGGACGACCCGGAAATCCTCGGCCTCGGCGTCGGCGTCGGCCTGCGCAAGGGCGACACGGCCCTGAAGGACAAGATCAACGCCGCCATCAAGGCCATCCGCGCCAACGGCACCTATGACGAATTCTCGAAGAAGTACTTCGACTTCGACATCTATGGCGGTTGAGTGGGACAAGACCCCTCCCCAACCCCTCCCCACAAGGGGGAGGGGCTTACCTGCTCCGCTTGAAGCTTGAGAGGGGATAAGGCCCTGCCGCAAATTTTCTCCCCCCTTGTGGGGGAGATGGCCGGCAGGCCAGAGGGGGACTTTTCAGGATTGCTGCAAGGACGAATCCCATGGCCGATGCCGGATCGATGATCAACTGGGGCCTGCTTGCCCTCGAGCCGCCGGGCTGGGGCGGGGTCCTGCTCGCCGGCCTATGGAACTCCATCCAGATCGCCGTCGGTGGCTACGGGCTCGGCCTTCTCCTCGGCACGGGCGGGGCCATGGGCAAGCTCTATGGCGGGCCGGTCACGAAGGACCTTCTGGAGGTCTATACGACGCTCGTGCGCGCCGTGCCCGAACTGGTGCTGATCCTCATCCTCTACTATGCCGGCACGGACGTGCTGAACCAGATCTCCGCCGCGCTCGGCTGGGGGCCGGTCGACGTCAGCGGCCTTGCGGCGGGTATCTTCGTCATCGGCGTCGTGCAGGGCGCCTATTCGACGGAGGTGCTGCGGGGGGCGATCAAGGCGGTGCCGGCCGGGCAGATCGAGGCGGCGCGCGCCTACGGCATGTCGCCCGGCCAGATCCTGCGCCGCATCACGCTGCCGGCCATGCTGCCGCACGCCATTCCGGGCCTCTCCAACCTCTGGCTCATCGCCACCAAGGATACCGCGCTGCTTGCCGTCGTCGGCTTCAGCGAACTGACGCTGGTGACGCGGCAGGCGGCCGGCGCCACCAAGGCCTATCTCCTCTTCTTCTGCGCGGCGGGCGTGCTCTACCTGATGCTGACGCTCGTCTCCAACGTGCTGATCGCCCTCATCGAGCGCCGCTACCGGCGCGGCATGGCGGAGCCGGCATGATGAGCGAGGAGACCGTTTCCGCCATCGCGTTGACCGAGCTGCCCCGCAAGGAGAGCTTCTTCAAGCCGCACCGCATCGTGCTGATGGGGATCGCCGCGCTCCTCGTCTTCTCCATCGTCTGGTTCATGCGCTGGGACTGGGTGCCGAAATATTCCGGCCGTCTCGTCTCGGGTGTCGGCGTGACGCTCCTCATGCTCGCCAGCACCTCGATCATCGGCTTCCTTCTGGCCGTGCCCATCGGCCTCGTGCAGGTGACGGGGCCGTGGCCGCTGAAGGTGCTCGCGCGCGGCTTCTGCACCGTCGTGCGCGGCACGCCGCTGCTGCTGCAGCTCTGGCTGCTCTACTACGGCCTCGGCTCGCTGTTTCCCCAGTTCCCGGGAATCCGCAATTCCTTCCTCTGGCCCTACCTGCGCGAGGCCTGGCCCTACGGCGTCGCCGCGCTCACCATTTCCTTCGCCGCCTACGAGGGCGAGGTGATGCGCGGGGCCTTCGCCGGCGTGCCGGCGGGCGAACTGGAGGCGGCGCGCGCCTACGGCATGAGCCGCTTCACCCTGTTCCGCCGCATCTGGCTGCCGCGCGCCGTGCATCGGGCGCTGCCGACGCTGAACGGCGAGACCGTGCTGCAACTGAAATCGACGCCGCTCGTCGCGACGATCACGGTGATCGACGTTTACGCCGTCGTCTCCAAGGTGCGGCAGGAGACCTACATCACCTACGAGCCGCTGCTGCTGCTGGCGCTCATCTATCTCTGCCTCACCGCCGTGCTGGTGGTGGGCTTCCGTTATTTCGAGAGCAAGATCCCGACGCGGGGAGCCTGACATGACCATCCATTCCACCCTTCTCAATTCCATGCCGGAAATGGTGGCGATCCGCCGCGACCTGCACGAGCATCCCGAACTCGGCCTGGAGGAGGTGCGCACGTCCGAGGTCGTCGCCCGTCACCTGGAAAGCTACGGCTACACGGTCACGCGCGGCCTTGCGAAGACCGGCGTCGTCGCGACCCTTTCCAACGGCACCGGCCGCCGGTCGATCGGCATCCGTGCCGATTTCGACGCGCTGCCGATTTTCGAGGAGACCGGCCTTGCCTATGCCAGCAAGACACCCGGCAAGATGCATGCCTGCGGCCACGACGGGCACACCGCCATGCTGCTCGGCGCGGCGAAGGCGATCGCCGAACGGCGCAATTTCGACGGCACGGTGCATCTCATCTTCCAGCCGGCCGAGGAGAATTTCGGCGGGGCGAGGATCATGGTGGAGGAGGGGCTGTTCGAGAAATTCCCCTGCGACGCCGTCTTCGCGCTGCACAACGAGCCGAACCTGCCCTTCGGCCAGTTCGCGCTGAGGGAAGGCCCGATCATGGCGGCGGTGGACGAGGCGCGTATCACGGTGAACGGCGTCGGCGGCCACGGCGCCGAGCCGCAGGAGACGCTGGACCCCATCGTCTGCGGCGCGTCCATCGTCATGGCGCTCCAGACCATCGTCTCGCGCAATATCCATCCGCTCGATCCCACGGTGGTGACGGTCGGCTCGTTCCATGCGGGCTCGGCGAGCAACATCATCCCGAGCCGGGCGGAGATCATCGTCGGCATCCGCTCTTTCGATCCGGCCGTCCGCGACGAACTGGAGCGCCGCATCCGCCTTATCGCCGAGCGGCAGGCCGAAAGCTACGGCATGAGCGCGACGGTGGACTACCAGCGCTTCTACGACGCCACCATCAACCACAAGGCCGAGACCGACCTCGTGCGCGACCTCGCCATCCGCTTTGCCGGCGCCGACAAGGTGGTCGACCTCGAACGGCCCTTCATGGGCAGCGAGGATTTCGCCTACATGCTGAAGGAACGGCCGGGCACCTACTTCTTCCTCGGCGGGCGAAGCGGCGAGAACGACCGCTCGCTCCACCATCCCGGCTACAATTTCAACGACGACCTCCTGCCCATCGGCGCCGCCTTCTGGACCGAGCTGGCCGAGCACTACCTGCGCGCCGGCTGAGGGGCACGGAAGGGAATCATCGTCCGCGATGGAGGACAAGCCGGGGCCGTTCGATGGCCGCGACTGACACGGTTTTGACATATTTCCAGACGCGCAGCAGACCGTTTCACGGCGAAATTTTCGCGTGTCACACATTCGTGAAACTCTTGAAATCGTCGTTCCCGATTTTACCGCCACAATTGTAAACGCGGTTCATTTTCCGTACGGAGAAGGCGTGCGCGCGAGAGTCGCCCAAGGCCGGAAATAGAAATTATAACGTGAAAACAATATTTTGATTTGGTGCGTCCCCGTCGCATCTAACCGTCCATTCAGACGGTTCTGCCGAATTCCTCCGAAGCAAGATGATGCCCGGAACAGGGATTTCCACTGTTCAAGAAACGTTGACAGTTGTTTCCAAAAGCAGACCCTTGCGGCCCACAAATTGAGGGACCATCTTTAATTCACGAAAGCGGCGAACCCGCTTCCGCCAGTCAACCAAGGGAATGACGATGTCGGAACTGTTGAAGCAAAGAGAGCTGTGAGCGCCCCCGAAACGGCCCGCCCCGGCAATCGAGCAAGACCGCACCGCCGCTTCCAACACTACATATAGGAAAGGACCACCACCATGACCAAGACCTTCAAGGCAACCTTCACCGCCGCCCTCGCAGCCGCTTCCCTCTTCGGCGCTTCTGCCGCCTTCGCCGGTGGCGACTATTACCAGGGCGTTTCGCCGGACTCGGCCCAGAACCAGCGGATCGACCGCACGACCACGCAGAGCATCCACAACGCCACCTTCGATGGCGCCAAGGCTGCCCCGTCGAGCGCCGATGTCGGCCCGGCCGCCGGCGACTACTACCAGGGCGTCTCCAAGCAGCAGTAAGGCGCGGCCCCACGGCCACGCCCACCCCCTCCCAAGACTGACCAGATATTTCAAAGGACTACGACCATGACCATCAAGGCAACCTTCACCGCCGCCCTCGCAGCCGCCTCCCTCTTCGGCGCTTCTGCCGCCTTCGCCGGTGGCGACTATTACCAGGGCGTTTCGCCGGACTCGGCCCAGAACCAGCGGATCGACCGCACGACCACGCAGAGCATCCACAACGCCACCTTCGATGGCGCCAAGGCTGCCCCGTCGAGCGCCGATGTCGGCCCGGCCGCCGGCGACTACTACCAGGGCGTCTCCAAGCAGCAGTAAGGCGCGGCCCCACGGCCACGCCCACCCCCTCCCAAGACTGACCAGATATTTCAAAGGACTACGACCATGACCATCAAGGCAACCTTCACCGCCGCCCTCGCAGCCGCTTCCCTCTTCGGCGCCTCCGCCGCCTTTGCCGGTGGCGACTATTACCAGGGCGTCTCGCCGGACTCGGCCCAGAACCAGCGGATCGACCGCACGACCACGCAGAGCATCCATAACGCCACCTTCGATGGCGCCAAGGCTGCCCCGTCGAGCGCCGATGTCGGCCCCGCCGCCGGTGACTACTACAAGGGCGTCTCCAAGCAGCAGTAATCGGTGGCGAACCGCCACCGCGCATGTGAATTCAAGGACTGAGACAATGAGCAAGACCATCAACACCGCCATCGCTGCCTTCCTCGCAGCTTCCGCTTTCGGCGGTTCCGCAGCGTTTGCTTCCAGCGGTGACTATTATCAGGGCATTTCGTCCGAGCAGGCCCAGAAGCAGAACATCGATACGTTCCGCACCAACAGCATCGACAATCGCATCGTCATCCCCAACGCGACTGCCGAGAATGTCGGCCCGGCTTCGGGCGACTATTACCAGGGCGTCGACCCTCACGCCCGCTGATCGCCGGCGCCGGTCCGGCATCCCTCCGAAGTTCCCGGTGGCGACACCGGGAGCTTCGCTCGTTTCGGCCCCGTGCCCGTCTTTCCGCACCGCCGAAACGGGCTTCCCGCGGCCGCTTCACGTTACGTCACTGCATCCAGCCTCGCGCCAGCTTGCATGCCTAGGTTCCGCCTCGGCCAGCATGCAGGCCCGCAGGCAGAAGACAGGACCGCACCCTCCTTCAGCCTAACCCCCGGGCCTGCATGTGGCCTTGTCCCGCGACATGGCGACGCCTTTCCCACGCACCGTTCCTCTGCTATCCGGTTCCCCGTAGAGGAGACCGGAATGGCGAAGACTGCGGCCGAGTGCACGACGATGGCGGAAATCCGGGAGAACATCGACCGGGTGGACGAGGCGCTGATGGCGCTTTTTTCCGAGCGCTGGAGCTTCATTCGCCGCGCCGCCGAGATCAAGGCGGGCCTCGGCATTCCCGCCGACGTGCCGGAGCGCGTGAAGCAGGTGTGCGACAACGCCCGCCGCAATGCCGAAGCGCAGGGCCTCGACGGCAAATTCTACGAGGATATCTGGGCCGCTCTCATCGGCCACGCCATCGCCTACGAGAAGGCGAAGCTCGGCGAATCCTAACGCTGGTTGCGCTTGCCGAGATGGTCTTCCCAGTCGAGCGCGGTGCGCACGATGAAGGCGAGGTCGTCGTGCTTCGGCGTCCAGTCCAGCTCCCTCATCGCGACGGCGGGATTGGCGACGATGAGCACCGCATCGCCCGGCCGTCGGGCGGCGAAGCGCACCGGAAAATCGGCGCCCGAGACGGCCTTGACCTCCTTCAGCACCTCCAGCACGGAAAAGCCGCGGCCATAGCCGCAATTGGCGACGATGGAGCTGCCGCCCGCGCGCATGCGCTGCAGGGCCTTCAGGTGCGCATCGGCAAGGTCCGAGACGTGGATATAGTCGCGGATGCAGGTGCCGTCCGGCGTCGGATAGTCCGTGCCGTAGACGTCCATGCCGTCGCGCTTGCCGAGCGCGGCCTCGCTCGCCACCTTGATGAGATGCGTCGCGCCGCGGGTGGACTGGCCGGTGCGGCCCCGCGGGTCGGCGCCCGCGACGTTGAAGTAGCGCAGCGCGGTATAGGTGAAGTCATGCGCGGCGGCCGTATCGCGCAGCATGATCTCCGTCATCAGCTTGGAGGAGCCGTAGGGCGATTCCGGCCGGAGCGCCGCGCTCTCCCCGACGGGCTCGGTGCCGTCCGGCGTGCCGTAGACGGCGGCGGTGGAGGAGAAGACGAAATGCGGCACCTTCGCCGCGACGGCCGCGGCGATCAGCGCGCGTGACTTCGCCGTGTTGTTCTCGTAATAGGAAAGCGGATCGGTGACCGATTCCGGCACGACGATCGACCCGGCGAAATGGATGATCGCATCGATGCGGTTTTCCGAGAAGATCGTCGAAAGCAGCGCGGCATCGGCGATGTCGCCCTCGTAGAAGCGCGCTTCCGGCGCCACCGCCCAGCGGAAGCCCGTGGAAAGCCGGTCGAGCACCACGACGTCCTCGCCGGCATCGACCAGCGCCCAGACCATGTGGCTGCCGATATAGCCCGCGCCGCCCGTGACAAGAACCGCCATTTCACTCTCCGAATCGACCGAATTGCGGGCATATCACCTTGCCCGCCGGCAAGACGCAACCGCAATCCGCCCTCGATTGCCCCTCCCTCCGCGAAGGATAGCTCCAATGTCCGATCGTTTCATCCTGCTTTCCGGCTGCTCGGGCGGCGGAAAGTCGACGCTCCTCGAAGAACTGCGTCGGCGCGGCCATACGACGGTCGAGGAGCCCGGCCGCCGCATCGTCGAGGAGGAGCTGGCGAAGGGCGGCACGGCCTTGCCCTGGCTCGATCTTGCCGCCTTCGCCCGCCGCGCCGTCGCGATGGCGCTTGCCGACCGCGAGGCGATGCGCGGCCATCCGGGCTACGTCTTCTTCGACCGCGGGCTGATCGATGCCGCCGCGGCGCTGGAGGCGGCGGGCGGCGCGGTGGACCTTGCGGAACTGGCCGCAGGGCACCGCTACAACAGCCGCGTCTTCCTCACGCCGCCCTGGCCGGAAATCTACGCGGCCGATGCCGGGCGCCGGCACGATTTCGCTGCCGCGCTTGGCGAATACGAGCGCCTTGTGAGGATCTACCCGATGCTGGGCTACGAGCCGGTCCTGCTGCCGAAGGTGCCGGTGGCCGCGCGGGCGGATTTCCTCATCGCGCAGCTTTGAGCGGCGTCAGCGGGCCGCGATGTAGCGGGAGAGCCGGTCGGCGGCCTCCGCCACCTCCTTCGGATCGCGCAGGAAGCAGGCGCGCATGAAGAGCTCGCCGCCGGGGCCGAAGGCCGTGCCGGGCGCAAGGCCGACGCCCGTGCTGTCGACGATGTCGAGCGCGGCCTTGCGCGAATCCGTCACGCCGTCGATCTTCAGGAAGGCGTAGAGCGCCCCGTCGGGCTTCAGCGTCTCCACCCGGTTGGTGGCGATCAGCGCGTCGCAGAAGACGTCGCGGTTCTTCGCCGCCTTGTCGATGTTGGCCTGCACGAAGGCATCGCCCTCGTCGAGCGCCGCGACCGCGCCGCGCTGCAGGAACTGCGGCACGCCGGAGGTGGAATACTGGATGAGGTTCTCCAGCACCTGGCCCATTTCCGGCGGCGCGACGATCCAGCCGACGCGCCAGCCGGTCATCGACCAGTTCTTCGAGAAGGAGTTGACGAAGATCACCCGGTCGCCCTCTTCCATCACGTCGAAGAAGGAGGGCGCCCGCCCGCCCGCATAGTGGTAGAGCGCGTAGATCTCGTCGGCCATGATCCACAGGTCATGCCGGCGGGCGATGGCGAGGAGGCTTGCAAGGTCCTCGCGCGTTGCCGTCCAGCCCGTCGGGTTCGACGGCGTGTTGATGAAGAGTGCCCGCGTCTTCGGCGTGATCGCTGCCTCCACGCGGTCGAGGTCAATCTGCCAGCGCCCGCCGGCAAAATCGAGTTGCACCGCGATGGGGTTGGCGCCGGAAAGCTCGGCGGCCGCCGCGAAATTCGGCCAGGCCGGCGTGAGGTAGACCATGTCGTCGCCCGGCGAGACGAGCGCCTCGACGGCAAGCTTGATCGCCTGCATGCCCGAGCCGACCACGTAGAAATGCTCCGCCGGCAGGGCGGCGCCGAAGCGGCGCGCATAGTAGCGCGACAGCGACGCGCGGAGCTCCGGGATGCCGCGCTGCCAGGTGTAAAAGGTCTCGCCCTTCAGGAGGGCGTCGGAGGCCGCGCGGGCGATGAACTCCGGCGTCGGCAGGTCGCCTTCGCCGACCCATAGCGGGATCAGCCCCTCGCGCCCGCGCGCATAGTTCACGACTTCGACGATCCCGCTCTCCGGCGCCCGGAGCGAGCGGGGGCTGAGGCTCTCGACGATGCTCATGGAAAATCACTCCACCAAACCGCAATCCGCCCCGCCGACGCGGCGAAGCGCCAAAGCTCTACCCGGTTTTGCGGAAGGGTTCACGCGAGTTTCGCTGACAGATGCATCGAATTCGGTGATGAACAGAGGCCGCGCGTCTCTAGCTCTTGCCGGTCTGCTGGTGGTCGTCATCGAGGACGGAGCCCATGCCACCACCGCCGCCGCCCATCCCCATGCCGCCGCCTCCACCGCCCCCGCCGCCGCGTGCGCCTTCCTTGCCGCGTTCGCCCTTGCCGCGGCTGCTGCCCGAAGGACGGGCGGGGCCTTGCGTGGGGATCGTGAGGTCGGCCGGAATGGGCGCAAGGTCCAGCGCCTCGCGGATGAAGGCCCGAAGCGAAACGACGAGGTCATGCGTATGCACCGGGCGGCCCGCGACGAGGTCTCGCGCCGCCTTTTCCGCCAGCCGCACCTGCTCCTCCGTCCCGAGCAGGATGATGTCGGAAAGCGTCGCCTCCACGTCATCGCGGATGCGGCGTCTGCGCTCGGAACCGGCGATGATGTCCTCAAGCGCTTCCGCGCTGTCCGGCTCGCCCGATGCCGGCCGCTGGCGCAGGTCACGCAGATGCGTCGGATCGACGGTGAGGTTCCCGGTGAAGGAGCCGCCCAGCGTCTTGTAGGCGGCGATGAGGGTGCGCAGTCGCTCGTTGATCTGCCGGTTCGCCCGCTCCCGGCGCTGCTGGATCGTGAACATCATGACGAGGCGGATGCCGATGCTGATCAGCGTGAAGAGGGCAAGCCCGATCACCGTCACGAGGATGCTGTGCCAGGAACTGAAGTCGAGATTGCGCAGCACGTCGTGCCCCTGTCTGGAATAGGACGCCGAGCTTATCGCGAGTGCATATCGAAATGGCGATCACGAAACCGTGAAGATAGGCCTCTCATTCGGAAGACGAGGCGAGCGCCTGCAGGATGGTGATGAAATCCTTCTGCGCGGCGGTCGGAAGCCAGCCCGACCGCTTCGTCAGCCCGATCGGGCGACGGGTGTGGGAAAGGTCGAAATCGAGCGCCACGACCAGCGCCCGGTCGATTTCCGCCCGCGCCTGCCGGCCCGAGATGAAGCCGAGATGGTCGCTCTGGCTGACGAGCTCGCGCATGAGGATGAGCGAGGCGGATTCGACGATGCTGGAAGGCCCGGCCGCGCAACCCTCGAACAGGGCGTCGAAATGCTGGCGGATCGGCGTGCCCTTGAGGGAAACCACCCAGGGAAAGGATGCAAGCTCCTCGCGCGTGATGTCGCGCCGCCCGGCGAGGGGATGGTTCTGTCCCGCGACGATGACGACGGTATCGTGGAACAGCATGGATTCCTCTACGTCCGCAATGGGGGCGGGCTCGCGCAGCGCCCCGATGAGGAAATCGATCTCGCCGCGCCGCAGGCCGGCAAGCAGTTCCGGATAGGGTCCTTCCGAGACCTGGATCGGCAGGTGCGGGCGTTTCGTGCGGAAGCGCGCGATCGCGGCCGGCAGGATAGAGGAGCGCGAGAGCGGCATCGAGCCGATGACGAGGCGGCCGGCCTGGGTGGAACGCGCCTCGGCAAGGTCGGCCTCGGCCTGCGCCAGCTCGGCGAAGGCGAGGCGCGCGGCCTGCGCCAGCGTCTGCGCCGCGCGGGTCGCCATGATGCCGTAGGCGGTCTTTTCGAAGAGCGGCCGGCCGGCCTCCCGCTCGAGCTGGGAGATCGAGCGATGCACCGTCGGCTGGGAAAGGCCCATGCGGTGCGCGGCGAGCGTATAGTTCTCCCGCTCCCGCACGGCGATCATCGCTTCCAACTGCGAAAGGGTCGCCGTCACCTTGAGGCGCGGGGCGACCTCGTCCATCGCCGGGTCGAGATAGGAGAAGGCGCGGCGAACGCGGGTCACCAGCACCTCGCCGAGCGGATTGACGAAGAGCCCGTGCGGGCGGCGGGTGAAGAGGGGCTCGCCCACCGTCGCCTCGATCTTGGAAAGCGCCTGCGTGACGGCGGGCTGGGAGACATGGCACCGCTCGGCGGCACGCGTGACCGATTGCGTTTCGACCACGGCGAGGAAGACCCGGAGATGCCGGAGGTTGAAACGCATGGAGGCTCCCGCGGGCTGGCTCACGCGCCTTTCTTGTCGAGGATCCGGTCGAGGCGGGAGGAAAGGTCGTCTTCGCCGGCAGCAAGGTGAAGGCCGGCGATCTCATCCTGCCATTCGGCCGTGGCGGCCGCAAGCCGGTTGGGAAGGCCGTAGTCGCTAAGGGTCTTTGCCACTTCCCGCATCTCGGCGGCGCGGCGCGCACCGTGCAGCATCATGCGCTCCAGGTTGTAGGACGTGCGCCGCGTCCAGTCGATGCCGGGATCGGAGGCCTGCAGCGAGGCGAGCACCGCTTCTTCCACGCCCGCCCGCCGGGCGGCCAGCATCGCCTCGGCCGTCAGCGCCTCCAGCCCCTTGACGATCACCGAGCGCAGCATCTTGATCGCCGAGGCGTCGCCGATGCGGCTTCCGGCCGGCCTGGCTCGCATGCCGAGCGCCGCCAGCACGGCAAGCGCGGTTTCGGCATGCGGCCCCGAGACGAGAAGCGGCGTCAGGTGGCGTTGGGGCTGGACCGGCGCCATCACGGCGACGTCGACATAGCATCCGCCGGCCGCCGCGATCCTTTCGGCATTCGCCATCTTGGTGACGGGCGAGCAGGAGTTGCAATCGAAGAAGAGCGCGCCCTTGCCGATGGCCGCCGCAGCCTCGCCTGCCGCTTCCGCCGCGCGGTCCGCCGTCACGAGGCTGAACACGCGGTCTGCGCCGGCAAGCGCTTCCGCAGACGTATTGCGGGCATCGACGCCGAACTCCGCGCAGGCGGCGCGGATCGCGGCGGCCCCGGACGGATCGGTTAGCTTGATATCGAAGGCGGAGACGATCTCGCCCTCGCCGCGCACCCAGCCGGAGGCGAAGGCCTGCCCGGCTTCGCCGAAGCCGATCAGTGCGATTCTCCGGTGATTTGCCCCGTCCATGCCGTTCCTCCGCATCCTGCCGTTTCACCGTGCATCCTAAGGGTGCGGCTGCGGGACTTGCCATCCGTTATAGCCTTTTCTTATCGGCCGTGCGGCTCTTCCGAATTGTCCGGCGGGGCGATTGCCGCCAGAACGGGGGGCAGGAACGCGGCCAGGGAGACGATCATGGCGGACAGGAAGACGGCGCTGGTCATCAGCGCGCATGCGGCGGATTTCGTCTGGCGCTGCGGCGGGGCGATCGCGCTCCATGCGGAAAAGGGCTACGAGGTCACGGTCGTCTGCCTTTCCTTCGGCGAGCGGGGCGAATCCGCCAAGCTCTGGAAGGAGAAGGACATGACGCTGGAGCGCGTCAAGGCGGCGCGCCGGGCGGAGGCGGAGAAGGCGGCGGCGGCCCTCGGCGTCGCCGATCTCGTCTCCTTCGACCTTGGCGATTATCCGCTGCGCCTGACGGACGAGGACAAGTTCCGGCTGGTCGAGGTGATCCGCAAGGTCCAGCCGGCCTTCATGCTCAGCCATTCGAAATACGACCCCTACAATACCGACCACATGTACGCGACCGAAGTGGCGCTGGAGACCCGCATGATCGCGCAGGCCTGGGGACATAATCCCGGCCAGAAGGTGCTCGGCGCGCCGCAACTCTATCTCTTCGAGCCGCACCAGACGGAGCAGATGGGCTGGAAGCCGGACGTCTTCCTCGACATCACGCCGGTCTGGGAAAAGAAATGGGCGGCGATCCAGTGCATGGAGGGCCAGGAGCACCTGTGGGCATACTACAGGAACGTCGCCGAGAATCGCGCGAACCACTTCATGCGCAATTCCGGCGGCCAGTCCGGCGGGCGCAAGGCGAAATATGCGGAAGGTTTCCAGGCCGTCTTCCCGCGCACCGTCGACGAGCTTTGAGGAGGCCCTCATCCGGGAGGACATGATGGAACCGTGCTTCGATATCGCCCATCTCGCCCATGTCGAGATGCTGACCGACCGTTTCGAGGAAAGCCTCGATTTCTTCACCCGCATCTACGGGCTCAAGCTGTCCGGGCAGGATGCGGCCTCGGCCTATCTGCGCGCCTGGGACGACTACGAGCACCATTCGCTGAAGCTCACCCGCGCCGACACGACGGGCGTCGGCCATATCGCCTACCGCGCGGCCTCGCCGCAGGCGCTGGAGCGGCGGGTGAAGGCCATCGAGGAAAGCGGCTACAAGGTCCTCGGCTGGTTGGAGGGCGATCCCGGCCACGGCCGCGCCTTCAGCTTCGAGGACCCGTTCGGCCACGTCTTCGAGATCTATTACGAGACCGTGCGCCATGCGCCCTCCGGCGACGACGTGCCGGCACTGAAGAACACGGCGAGCGCCTTTACGGGGGCGGCGCCCCGGCGCATCGATCACCTGAACCTGCTCTGCGACGACGTCGCCGAATTCCGCCGCTTCATGGAAACCTGCCTCGGCTCGCGCGTCACGGAGATGATCCTCCTCGACAACGGCCGGCTCGGCGGCTGCTGGTTCACCGTCAACAACAAGACCTACGACCTTGCCTGCACCGAGGAGCACGGCGGCGGCCATGGCCGCCTGCACCACGTCACCTACGCCACCGACCAGCGCGAGGATATTCTGCGCGCGGCCGATATATTCCTTCAGAACGGCGTGCATATCGAGACGGGGCCGCACAAGCACGCCGTCCAGGGCACCTTCTTCCTCTATGTCTGGGAGCCGGCCGGCAACCGGGTGGAGCTTGCCAATTCCGGCGCACGCCTCATCCTCGCGCCCGACTGGGAGCCGGTCGTCTGGACGCAGAAGGAGCGCCTGAAGGGGCAGGCCTGGGGGCTGAAGACCATCGAGACGTTCCACACCCACGGAACGCCGCCCGTCAAATCCGGGGAGCACTGACATGCCTGTCGTCGTCCAGAACATCGAGCGCGCCGATGCCGATATCGTCGACCGCCTCGCCCGGGCGGGCGTCGCGACGGTGCACGAGGCGCAGGGTCGCAGGGGCATGCTGCAAAGCCACATGCGGCCGATCTATCCGGGTGCGCAGGTGGCGGGCTCGGCGGTGACGATCTCCGCGCCGCCCGGCGACAACTGGATGATCCACGTTGCCATCGAGCAGATCCGCGAGGGCGATATCCTCGTCCTCGCCCCGACCAGCCCCTGTGACAACGGCTATTTCGGCGACCTGCTCGCAACCTCCGCCATGGCGCGCGGCTGCCGCGGCCTCGTCATCGATGCCGGCGTGCGCGATATCCGCGACCTGACGGAGATGGGCTTTCCCGTCTGGTCGAAGGCCGTTTCCGCGCAGGGAACCGTCAAGGAAACGCTCGGCTCGGTGAACGTGCCCATCGTCTGCGCGGGCGCCTCTGTCGAGGCCGGCGACGTCATCGTGGCGGACGACGACGGTGTCGTCGTGGTGCGCCGCGCGGAGGCCGAAGCGGTGCTCGCCGCCGCCGAAGAGCGCCTTGCCAACGAGGAGGCCAAGCGCAGGCGCCTTGCCGCCGGAGAGCTCGGCCTCGATATCTACCGGATGCGCGAGACGCTGGCCGCCAAGGGGCTGAAATATGTCTGAGGAAGGCATCCGGTGCCTGTGGATGCGCGGTGGCACGTCCAAGGGCGCCTATTTCCTCGCCGGAGACCTTCCGGCCGCCCCAGTCGCGCGCGACGATCTTCTCCTGCGCATCATGGGCTCGCCCGATCTCCGGCAGATCGACGGTATCGGCGGGGCCGACCCGCTGACCTCGAAGGTGGCGGTGCTCTCGCCGCCGAGCCGGGCGGATGCGGATGTCGACTATCTCTTCCTCCAGGTCTTCGTCGACCAGCCGCTGGTGAGCGGCGCGCAGGGCTGCGGCAACATCCTCGCCGCCGTCGGGCCCGCGGCTATCGAGCGCGGCCTCGTGCCGGTGAGCGGCGAGGAGACGCAGGTGCGCATCCACATGGTCAATTCCGGCGAGGTGGCGACGGCGAAGATCGCAACGCCCGGCGGGCGCGTCAGCTATCGCGGATCGACCGGCATTGCCGGCGTTCCCGGCACCCATGCCGCCGTTCCGCTGCTCTTTTCCGGCATCGCCGGCTCGATGTGCGGCGCGCTGCTGCCGACCGGCAATTCGGTCGACGTCATCGATGGCGCGGAGGCGACGCTGATCGACAACGGCATGCCCTGCGTCATCCTCAGTGCCGCCGATTTCGGCCTTTCGGGCAGGGAAACGCGCGAGGAGCTGGAGGCCGACGTGGCCCTGAAGGCACGGATCGAGGCGATCCGCCTCAAGGCCGGGCCGATGATGAACCTCGGCGATGTGAAGGAAGCCTCGGTGCCGAAGATGACGCTCGTTTCGCCGCCGCAGGCCGGCGGGGTTCTCTCCACGCGCAGCTTCATTCCGCACCGCGTCCATGCCTCGGTCGGCGTCTTCGCCGCGATCACCGTGGCGACGGCGAGCCGGCTTGCCGCAGGCCCGGCCGCCGCCGTCGCGGTGCAGCCTGAGGATGGCCGCTTCCGCATCGAGCACCCGACCGGCGAGATGGAGGTCTTCCTCGACATCGCGGGGGACGGGACGATCCGCGGCGCGGGCAATATCCGCACCGCGCGAAAACTGTTCGACGGCCTCGTCTTCCCCCGCTGACGGCAGGCAATCGCCTATGGATTGAGACCCCTCCCCAACCCCTCCTCACAAGGGGGAGGGACTTACAGTGCGGCACCCGCAGCGGAAAATTTAGAGGGAAAACGGTGCTGCCAGCCTTTCTCCCCCCTTGTGGGGGAGATGCCGGCAGGCAGAGAGGGTCTTCATATGCGATTGCCTTCTGACGACAGGGGCCTGCCAACATCCTCTTTACCTCCGAAGCCGCCGGTATTGCCGGCGGCTTATTGTTTTTGCTGGGATATTTCGATCGCTCCATCGTTCTTGGCAGAAATCAATTATAGCCATTTCTTATTACGAGCGGGCCACTTCTAAATGGAAATGGGAGCCTGTTGGGAACAAGGTGCTTCCACACACGGACCGGGAGGAAACCGGCCGGTTCCGCAAACGCCCGCCCTGGGAGGACGCATGCTGACCCTTTTATTCGATGGAGTGGCCTACGGCATGCTGCTGTTCGTGCTGTCCTGCGGATTGGCGGTGACGCTTGGCCTGATGAACTTCATCAACCTTGCGCATGGCGCCTTCGCCATGGCCGGCGGCTATGTCACCGTCATCCTGACCAACAGGTTCGGCGTGTCGTTCCTCGCAACGCTGCCGATCGCCTTCGTCGCCACCGCACTCGTCGGCGCGCTCCTCGAACGGCTGCTCTACAAGCCGATGTACGACCGGAGCCCGCTCGATCAGGTGCTCTTTTCCATCGGCCTCGTCTTCATGGCGGTCGCCGTCGTCGACTACCTGATGGGCTCGCAACAGCAGATCCTCGCGCTTCCCGATTTCCTGAAGGGGCGTGTCGAGATCGCCGGGGTCGGCATCGGCATCTACCGCGCCTTCCTCATCGTCGTCTGCGGCATCCTCGCCGTCGTCCTCCAGCTCATCAACAGCCGCACCCGCTTCGGCAGCCAGCTTCGCGCTTCGGTGGACAATCGCCGGGTCGCGCGCGGCGTCGGCATCCGCGTCAACACGATTTTCGCCGTCACCTTCGCCGTCGGCTCGGGGCTTGCCGGCCTCGGCGGCGCGCTCGGCGCGGAGATCCTCGGCCTCGATCCCACCTTTCCGCTGAAGTTCATGGTCTATTTCCTCATCGTCGTTTCCGTCGGCGGCACGGCCAGCATGTATGGCGCGCTTGCCGCCTCCATCCTGCTCGGCCTCGCCGACGTGCTCGGCAAGTATTACGTGCCCTCCATCGGCGGCTTCGTCATCTATATCGTGCTGGTCGCCGTGCTCGTCCTGAAGCCGCAGGGCCTTTTCGCGAGGGCGAACTGATGGTCTCCGGCATGTCTTCCGCTCCCGCCCGCGTGGCCGGCGCCCTCCGGCGCGCCAACCGCTGGGGCGTGCTTGAAATCCTCCTCTGGATTCTCGCCGTCGCCGCCTGGTTCTTCCTGCCGGAACAGCACCTCATCCTCGCCGAGATCGTCAATTTCGCGATCCTCGCCCTCTCGCTCGATCTCATCCTCGGCTATGCCGGCATCGTCTCGCTCGGCCAGTCGGCCATGTACGGGGTCGGGGCCTATGCGGCGGGCCTGTTCTCGATCCACGTCACCGGCGAGCCGGTGAGCGGCCTTCTCGTCGGCGGCCTTGCCGGGGCGGCCGTCGCCTTCCTCACCGGCTTTCTGCTGCTGCGCGGGGCGGACCTGACGCGGCTGATGGTGACGCTCGGCGTCGCCGCCGTCTTCATGGAGATCGCCAACCAGGCGGACTGGCTGACCGGAGGGGCGGATGGCCTGCAGGGCGTGGAGACCGCGCCGCTCTTCGGGCTCTTCGAATTCGATATCTTCGGCCGTACCGCCTATGCCTACAGCCTCGGCGTTCTCTTCGTGCTCATCGTCGTCGCCCGCATCGTGCTGGCCTCGCCCTTCGGATATTCGCTCAGGGCGATCCGCGACAATCCGCTGCGCGCCTCGGCGGTCGGCATCCCGGTCAACCCGCGGCTGATCGCCATCTACACGCTGGGCGGCGCCTATGCCGGCATCGCCGGCGCGCTTTTCACGCAGACGCAGATGTTCGTCTCGCTGGACGCCCTGTCGTTCCAGAAATCGGCGGACGGGCTGATGATCCTCACCATCGGCGGCACAGGTTACCTCTATGGCGGCCTGGTCGGCGCGCTGGTCTACAAGCTCATCCAGGACGTCCTGTCGAACCTCACGCCGCAATACTGGCAGTTCTGGATCGGCCTCCTGCTCGTCGCCTTCGTGCTGATCGGACGCGAGCGGCCGCGCGCGCTGGTCCGCGCGGTCTCCACCCGTCTTGCCCGCCTTTTCGCCGGCAAGGCCGCAAGCCGCCGCGTCGCGGAGGAAAAGCCATGACCGCCCTTCTCGAAACGCGCCACCTCAACCGCATGTTCGGCGCCCTGCAGGCGACGACCGACGTGAGCTTCCGCCTGGAGCGCGGCGCCCGCCATGCCCTGATCGGCCCGAACGGCGCCGGCAAGACGACCTTCATCAACCTCCTGACGGGCGTTCTCTCGCCGACCTCCGGCGAAATCCTGCTGGACGGCAAGGCGATCACCGGCATGAAGCGGGAAGCGCGCGTGCAGCGCGGCCTCGTGCGCACCTTCCAGATCAACCAGCTCTTCGGCGGGCTCACGGTCATCGAGAGCCTTGCGCTCGTCATCGCCGAGCGGCGCGGCGAGGGCTGGAACCCCTTCCGGCCGATCGGCCGGGTGAGGGGGATCGACACGGAAATCGCCGATCTCCTGCGCGATTTCGAGCTGGAGAGCGTGGCGGAGGAGACCTGCTCGGACCTGCCCTACGGCAAGCAGCGCCTCATCGAAATCGCGCTCGCCATCGCGCTGAAGCCCCGCGTGCTGCTGCTCGACGAGCCGGCGGCCGGCGTGCCGGAGGCGGACAGGCAGGAGGTGCTCTCGCGCCTTGCCGCGCTCCCTTCCGACGTCGCGATCCTGCTGATCGAGCACGACATGGACCTCGTCTTCACCTTCGCGAACCGCATCTCGGTCCTCGTGTCCGGCGGGCTCTTCGCCGAAGGCACGGTGGAGGAGATCGCGCACGATCCCCGCGTCAAGGACGTTTATCTCGGAGGCGGGCAGCATGGCTGAACTTCTCGTGCTGGAACAGGTCTCGGCCGGCTACGGCCGCGCCACGGTGCTGCAACAGGTAAGCCTCGGCCTTTGCGAGGGCGAGGCGATCGCGCTGCTCGGCCGCAACGGTGTCGGCAAGACGACGACGCTCAACACCGTCATCGGCCTGACGCGCCAGCAGGGCGGGCGCATCCTTCTGGGCGGGCAGGACATCGCGCGCCTTTCGCCGGAACGCCGCGTGGAGGCAGGCATCGGCTGGGTGCCGCAGGAGCGCGGCATCTTCCGCTCGCTGACGGTGGAGGAGAACATCACCGCCGTCGCAAGGCCGGGGCGCTGGACGCTGGAGGCCGTCTACGGCCTCTTCCCGCGCCTTGAGGAGCGCAGGCGCAATTTCGGCAACCAGCTTTCCGGCGGCGAGCAGCAGATGCTCGCAATCGCCCGCGCCCTCGTGCTCAATCCGAAGGTGCTGCTGCTGGACGAGCCGACCGAGGGGCTGGCGCCGATCATCGTGGAAGAGCTGCTTGCAGCGATCCGCCGGATCGTCCGCGAGGAGGGCATGGCGGCGATCGTCGTCGAGCAGCACGCCCGCCAGATCCTCGCCATCACCGACCGGGCCGTGATCCTCGACAGGGGAACGGTCGCCTATACGGGCGCCAGCGAGGCGCTGGCGGCGGATACGGCCGTGCTCGGCCGCTTCCTCGGTATCGCAGGAGAGGACTGAGGGACCGGCCATGACGGATATTTCAAACCACAGGAGGAGAAGAATGCGTTTGAAGGCTTTTGCAATGGGCGGCATCGCCGCCATCGCGCTCATCGCGGCAACCGGCGCCGGCCTTGCGGCGGATGCGGTCAAGGTGGGCGTCGTCATTCCGCTGACCGGCGGCTTCCAGTCGAACGGGCGGCAGATCAGTGCCGCGCTGAAGACGTTCGTCGCCACCCACGGCGAGACGGCGGGCGGCAAGCAGGTCGAGTTCATCGTCAAGGATGATGCCTCGACGCCCGACAATGCGCTGCGCCTCGCGCAGGAACTGGTGACGAAGGACCATGTCTCCGTGCTAGCCGGCTTCGGCAACACGCCGACGGCGCTCTCCGTCGCCCAGCTTTCCAAGCGCGCCAAGGTCCCGCAGGTGGTGATGGTGGCGGCGACGTCGGCGATCATGGACGCCTCGCCCTACATGCTGCGCACGTCCTGGACCATCCCGCAGATGGCGAACATCATCGGCGAATGGGCGGCGAAGAACGGCACGAAGAAATTCGTCACGATCGTCTCCGACTACGGCCCCGGCGCCGATGCCGAGGTCTGGTTCAAGAAGGCGCTGGAAGCGAACGGCGGCACGGTCACCGCGCAGCTGAAGGTGCCGCTCGCCAACCCGGACTTCGCGCCCTTCCTCCAGCGCGCGGCGGACGAGAAGCCGGAAGCGCTCTTCGTCTTCGTGCCGACCGGCGCTGGCGCCGCCTTCATGAAGCAGTTCGTCGAGCGCGGCCTCGATAAGTCGGGCATCAAGGTGGTCGCCGCGGCGGACGTCACCGACGACGACCTCGTCAACAACATGGGCGACCCGGCCATTGGCGTCATCACGGGCGGGCCCTATTCGGCCAGCCACGATTCGCCGGAGAACAAGGCCTTCGTCGAAGCCTTCAAGAAGGAGAACGACGGCATGCGGCCGAACATGGTCGCCGTCGCCGCCTATGACGCGCTGGACCTCATCTACAAGACGCTCGACAAGACCGGCGGCGACGCGACGGGCGACGCGTTCCTCGAAGCCGCCAAGGGCATGAAGCTCGATAGCCCCCGCGGGCCCATCTCCATCGACCCCGAGACACGCGACATCGTGCAGAACATCTACATGCGCAAGGTCGAGCGCGTGAACGGCGAACTCTACAACACCGAATTCGAGACCATAAAAGCCGTCAAGGACCCGGCCCACGCGGCCAAGTAAGCCACCGTAAAGAACAAGCGGAGAGCGGCGGATGGACCAACCATCCGCCGCTTTCGTTTTGGTGGGAGAATGCCTTGCCGCGAACTTACGCGGTCAGCTCCGTGACGCGGCTCAACGCGGCGAGGAGCCCTGAAAGCAAGAAGCGGTTTTGCGGGTGCGCGCGCATATTTCCAGCGCAGATAAGCTCAAAGAGTTTTTGAAAATCTCGAAGAGTGGTGCCCGGAGGCGGATTTGAACCACCGACACGCGGATTTTCAATCCGCTGCTCTACCAACTGAGCTATCCGGGCATCCGGCTTGGATCTCGTTGAAATCCGTGGGGCGTTTGGTTCCGCCCCGGAAGCGAGCGGGGTTATAGCATCTTGCGAAAATGTGTCCAGCCCCAACGGCGGTTTTTTGCGGGAAAATTGGCTGGGTTTGCAAGCCGTGGAAAAGACTGCGCTTTCGCCGTGCGGGGGCGGCGTCACATGTCGTCGTCCGCCTTCTTCTCGTCGTCGGCGACGGGGATGGCATAGGAGCCGGAGAGCCAGCGGTTGAGGTCGACGTCGCGGCAGCGGGGCGAGCAGAAGGGATAGTGCTCGCGCGCGGAGGGGCGCTTGCAGATCGGGCAGGGCACGGCCTTGCGCAGCGGCGCCACGGTGGCGGAGGGCTTTTCGGTCTCGCCGGCCATGTCAGATATCCGTCCAGCCCGCATGCACGTCGAAGCCTTCGCCGGAAAGCAGCGCGAGGGTCTCGTAGAGGGGAAGGCCGACCACGTTGGTATAGGAGCCGACCAGCTTGACGACGAAGCTGCCGGCAATGCCCTGGATGGCATAGCCGCCCGCCTTGCCGCGCCATTGCCCGGAGGCGAGGTACTGCTCGATATCCTGGCTCGACAGGCGCTTGAAGCGCACCTTGGTGTCGATGACCTTCTGGCGCACCGTGCGGTCCGGCGTGATGAGGCAGACGCCCGTGAAGACGCGGTGGCTGCGGCCGGAGAGGAGATGCAGCGCGCTGGAGGCCTCGTCGACCATCTCCGTCTTCGGCAGGATGCGCCGGCCGACGGAGACGACCGTGTCGGCCGCCAGGATATAGCTGCCGGCATAGGCGGGATCGCCCTTGACGGCGGCAAGCGCGGCCTGCGCCTTGCCGGTGGAAAGGCGCCGGGCGAGCGAGCGGGGATGCTCGGAGCGCTTCGGCATCTCGTCGATGTCCATCGGCATCAGGCGCGTGGGCGCGATGCCCGCCTGGGCGAGCAGTTCGACGCGGCGCGGCGAGCCGGAGGCGAGGATGAGCTTTTCGGTCTGCGCCATGGGGTCTTCCGGAAAAGTCCGGGACGCGCCGTCGTTCAGGCCGCGGCTCGAAGCCGGGGCGAGGGCGCGATCCCTGGGCTTACTTGAAACGGTAGGTGATGCGGCCCTTGGTGAGGTCGTAGGGGGTCATCTCGACCAGCACCTTGTCGCCGGCCAGAACGCGGATGCGGTTCTTGCGCATGCGGCCCGCGGTGTGGGCGATGATCTCGTGCTCGTTTTCGAGCTTGACGCGGAAGGTTGCGTTCGGGAGCAGTTCCGTCACGACGCCGGGAAATTCGAGGACTTCTTCTTTTGCCATCTTGCGGTGATATTCCTGTGGGGTGAATTCGGGGAGGCCGGATGCCCGCCTCGAAAAAGTTGCCGGAAACTACACAATCGCCAGGGCTTTGTGAACACCGAAGCGCCGGGTTTCTGCATTTGCCGGAAAGAGAACCGCTTCCTTCTCAGCCGGACGCCTTCAAACGCTTCTCGATCAGCATCTTCAGGAACTCGCGGACCTCGCGGTAGGAGCTCATGATCTGGTCGCGCGTGCCCGTCGCTACCGTCGGATCGGGCGTCGGCCAGTACATGACGTCGACGGCCATGGAACGGGTGAGCTCGAGGGCGGCGTGGTGGGCTTCCGGGGCGAGCGTCACGATGAGGTCGAAATAGTCGTCCTCCAGCTCGTCGAGCGAATGGGGCGCGTGGCGGCCGAGCGAAAGGCCGACCTCGCCGAGCACGGCATCGACGAAGGGATCGCGTTCGCCGGGCCGCACGCCGGCGGAGGCGACATAGGTGCCGGGCAAGAGGCTGCGGGCGATGGTCTCGGCCATGGGCGAGCGCACGGCGTTCATGCGGCACATGAAGAGGACCGAACGGGGCGTTCGCTGCGGGGCTTTCTCAGGTGCCGGGGAAACGCCCTCCATCCGCTCACCCGCGCCAGTAGAGGACGCAGACGAGCGTGAACAGGCGCCGGGCCGTGTCGAAGTCGAATTTGATCTTGCCCGACAGCCGGTCCATCAGCGTCTGCGAGCCCTCGTTGTGGATGCCGCGCCGGCCCATGTCGATCGCCTCGATCTGGCTGGGCGTCGCCGAGCGGATCGCCTGGTAGTAGCTCTCGCAGATCAGGAAATAATCCTTCACGATGCGGCGGAAGGGCGTCAGCGAGAGGATGTGGGTGGCGACATCCTCGCCGCCTTCGGTGCGGATGGCGAAGACGAGCTTGGAATCGAGCAGCGAGAGGTTGAGGCGATAGGGGCCGCCGGCATGGCCGAGCGGCTCGAAGCTGTTCTCCTCGATCAGGTCGAAGATGGCGACGGCGCGCTCGTGCTCCACATCCGGCGTGGCGCGGCCGATCGTATCGTCCAGCACCACGTCGCAGAGACGGAAACGGCCTTTCGTCGCCATGCCTTACGTCTCCATGTTGAGGCGGATCGCGACGGAACGGGCATGGGCGCCGAGCCCTTCGGCTTCGGCCAGCGTGACGGCGGCGGGGCCGAGCGCGCGGAGCTGGTCCGGCCCGAGGCGCAGGATCGAGGTGCGCTTCATGTAGTCGAGCACCGAAAGGCCGGAGGAGAAGCGGGCGGAGCGGGCGGTCGGCAGGACGTGGTTCGAGCCGCCGACATAGTCGCCGATGACTTCCGGCGTATGGCGGCCGACGAAGATGGCGCCCGCATTGCGGATATCAGGCAGCAGCGTGTCGGGATCGGCCGTGGCGATCTCCAGGTGCTCGGCGGCGATGCGGTTGGCGAGCGGCACGGCTTTCGCAAGCTCCGGCACGAGGATGACCGCGCCGAAGTCGCGCCAGCTCGCGCTCGCGGTCTCGGAACGCGCCAGCGTCTTCAACTGCCGCTCGACGGCGGCTTCGACCGCGTCGGCAAGGGCGGGGCTGTCCGTGACGAGGATCGACTGGGCGCCGGCATCGTGTTCGGCCTGGGCAAGGAGGTCGGCGGCCAGCCAGTCCGGATCGTTGTCGCCGTCGGCGATGACGAGAACTTCGGAGGGGCCGGCGATCATGTCGATGCCGACGGTGCCGAAGACCTGTCGCTTGGCGGCGGCGACGAAGGCATTGCCGGGGCCGGTGATCTTGGCGACGGGGGCGATGGTCCCGGTGCCGTAGGCGAGCGCTGCGACGGCCTGCGCGCCGCCGATGCGGTAGATTTCGTCGACGCCTGCGATGCGCGCGGCGGCAAGCACCGCCGGGTTGATCTCGCCGTCCTTGGCCGGCACGACCATGACGATGCGCGGCACGCCGGCGACCTTGGCCGGCACGGCGTTCATCAGCACGGAACTCGGATAGCTCGCCGTGCCGCCGGGGACATAGAGGCCGACGGCGTCGATCGCCGTCCAGCGCGAGCCGAGGCCGACGCCGATATCGTCCTCGTAGATGTCGTCCTTCGGCTTCTGGCGGGCGTGATGTTTCTCGATGCGCTGGGCGGCAAGCTCCAGCGCGGCGACGATCTTCGGGTCCACGGCGTCATAGGCTGCATCGATCTCCTCTAGCGACACGCGCATGGAGGTGACGGAGAAATCGAGGCCGTCGAACTTCTTGGAATAGTCGGCGAGCGCCTTGTCGCCGCGGGCGCGTACGTCGTCGATGATCGTGCGCACGATGGCATTGACGTCCTCGGAGACCTCGCGCTTGGTGGTCAGGAAGGCAGCGAACCGGCTTTCGAAATCGCTGCTCTGGTAGTCAAGTCTGATCGCCAAGTCGCTCGTCCCTGTCGTCTCCCGGCGGCAGGCGCCGGATATGCCTCAAACCGCCGGGTGGCGGGGTTTCAAGCTGGTTTCCCATGCCCCGCCGGTATCTGCAAGCTGAACTTCGACGCATTCCACATCGAGGGCGATGGAGGCGTTGCCGGAAAGGATGAGCTCGAGCGTGCCGTCCGGCCCTTCACCCTTCGGCGTGAAGTCGACGGTGAGCAGGGAGAAGACGGCCTGCCTGTCCTTGCGGTCGATGCCGAGCGAGCGCACGGCGGAAACGCGCTTGAAGGCGACGACCGCGCGGCGGCGCTCGAAGCTCTTGCGGCCGCGCTCGGCCTTTTCCCAGACGAAGCGGTTGACGACGACCGAAAAGACGTGGTGCCGGGCGTCGTAGGAGAGGCCGTCGGTCTTGAAGACCGCGTCCTGCAGGTGGGCGGAGACCACCGCGAGGTCTTCCGTGTCGAGGGCGAGCAGTTTCAGGCTGTCCATGTTTCGTGTCCTTCCCGGGGAGGCGCGGATATGCGCCATCCCGAATATGTCCTGACGAAATAGGACGGCGCGCGGCGGACTGCAACCGCCGCGCGGCAAGGATCAGTCGCTGACGCGTTCGACGACGGCGCCGCAGCGGGTGAGCTTCTCCTCCAGCCGCTCGAAGCCGCGGTCGAGATGGTAGACGCGTGAGACCATGGTCTCGCCCTCGGCGGCAAGGCCGGCGATGACGAGCGAGACGGAGGCGCGCAGGTCCGTCGCCATGACGGGCGCGCCGCGCAGCCGCTCGACGCCCTCGATCTTGGCCGTCTGGCCGGAGAGCGAGATCTTCGCGCCGAGGCGGGCAAGCTCCTGCACATGCATGAAGCGGTTCTCGAAGATCGTCTCGGTGATGTGGGAGATGCCGTTCGACTTGGTCATCAGGCCCATGAACTGCGCCTGGAGGTCGGTCGGGAAACCCGGGAAGGGATCGGTGACGACGTCGACGGGCTTGATGCCGCCGCCGTTGCGCACGACGCGGATGCCGCTTTCCGTCGCGGTGATCTCGGCGCCGGAGCGGCGGATGGCTTCAAGGGCGGTGTCCAGCAGGGCCGCATCCGTGCCTTCCAGCACGACGTCGCCGCCCGTCATGGCGACGGCCATGGCATAGGTGCCGGTCTCGATGCGGTCCGGCAGGACGCGATGGCGGGCGCCGGAGAGCTGGGTGACGCCCTCGATGGTGATGGTGGAGGTGCCGGCGCCGGAGATCTTCGCGCCCATGGCGTTGAGGCACTTGGCAAGGTCCTGCACTTCCGGCTCGCGGGCGGCATTGCCGATCACCGTCGTGCCGCGGGCAAGGGTCGCGGCCATCATCATGACGTGCGTCGCGCCGACGGAGACCTTGGGGAAGGTGTAGCGCGCGCCGATCAGGCCGCCTTCCGGCGCCGTCGCCTCGACATAGCCGCCGTCGATCTCGATCTTCGCGCCGAGCGCGGCGAGCGCCTCGATGAAGAGGTCGACCGGGCGCGTGCCGATGGCGCAGCCGCCCGGCAGCGAGACGCGCGCCTTGCCTTCGCGGGCGAGCAGCGGGCCGATCACCCAGAACGAGGCGCGCATCTTGGAGACCAGTTCATAGGGCGCGGTCGTGTCGACGATGTTGCGCGAGGTGAAGTGGATCGTGCGCGAATAGCCCTCGCCCTGGCGCTCGCGGCGGCCGTTGACGGAGATGTCGGCGCCGTGGTTGCCGAGGATGCGGATGAGCTGCTCGACGTCGGCAAGGTGCGGCACGTTTTCCAGCGTCAGCGTGTCGTCGGTCAAAAGCGAGGCGATCATCAGCGGCAGCGCGGCGTTCTTGGCGCCGGAGATGGGGATGATGCCCTTCAGCTCGTTGCCGCCTACAATTCGGATACGATCCATGTGTGACTACGGGCCGGGCCCGCCTTTCTCAAAGAATATCGGCTTTCGGAGATTGCGGCCTCTTTAGAGCATCGCGATCGAAAAATGAAGACCGTGCCGGCCGCGTGGTTTTCTGCGCGCCCGGTCCTCGGAAACCGTCCCCGTCGCCTTCGTTTTCGAAGACATTTTCGACTAACCGTCCGATTCGTCTTTTTTTGCGGCAGGAAGCCCCGTCGTCTCGTCCGCTTCCCCGGCGCGCCGGGCGCGTGCCTGCTGCTTGCGGCGCTGGAGATTGTCGCGCAGCGTCCTGGCCAGCCGCTCCGCGCGGATCTCCGCTTCCGTCCGGATCTTCCTGTCTTTCGTCTCGTCCTCGCCGCTCATGCCGTCCCGCCCATCTCCCCGCAAAGCGAGGCTCCCGTCAGTTTTGTTGCGATAATCGTACATTGGCCGCTTGCACTACCGGATGACCTGTGGCAATAGGCCCTCGCTCACGCGGAACAGCATCGTTTCGCCGGATGCTGCTATAGCTCAGGGGTAGAGCACTCCCTTGGTAAGGGAGAGGCCGAGAGTTCAAATCTCTCTAGCAGCACCATTCTTTCTATTGCCTTTTCAAATAGTTGAATGATAGCAAGCCGTTGGGATGGCCCGACTCCTATACAAGGGTCGTGTACATGGTATTGCGAATGGCAAATCCGACCAAGAACAAATACGGGGTCTATATGTACGCCGTGCGCGTTCCTTCCGACCTTGTTGGGGTCGTGGGGAAGCGGGTCTACTCGATTTCATTGCGGACAAAAGACCAGAAGGAAGCCCGCGAGCGGTTCAAGGCGGTTGAAGCGGAGAAGGATCGGGAACACAAAGCCCTAAGAGCAGCGCCCGAAGCCATTCCTTTTTCGTCTATCGTGGCGATGGCTGGCGAGGTGTACCGCGAGCATAGGGCCATTGCAGAGGCCGCAGCAGGGCGGGGCGAGCTGGAGAATATCTGGGAAGCGCTCAACGCCCGTGCAGAGAATCGCTCTTGGCTGGCAGAAATCGCCGATGCAAAGTTGTTGGAGCAGGGCCTGTCTGGCGATCAGCGTAGTCGTGAGCTTCTTGCGGAGAAGGTGGCCGATGCGTTCCGCAGTCTTGCGGGGGAGGTCTCCAAGATGGAGCGCGGCGATTTCACGCCAGACCCGAATCTAGCCAAGTTCTCGGCAGCGGAAGCCGCTGCGCAGACCAAAGTCACCGCCGTTACGGACCTGCTGAAGCTGTGGGAGCGTGAGCATCTGGCCAATGGCAGGGCCGTTAAGACCACCGCAGACTATCGAAACATCGTGGTGCTATTCACTGCGCACATTGGCCACGATGACGCCAGCAAGGTGACGCGAGGCGTAATCAGGACGTTCTGCGATCATTTGATGCATGAGAAGGGTCTATCGGCGAAAACGGTCAATGGGCGCTATCTGACCTGCCTGAAGGCAATCTTCCGGGCCGGCTATGAGCGTGAACTAATCGCTCACAATCCGGCCGCACCTGTCCAACAAAGGGTTGTCAAAAAGCCGAAGGGCCGTGAACCGGGTTATACGGACGCAGAGGCCAAGCTGATTTTAGCTCTTGCCGACCGGGCTATGTTGCCACCGGCAGACGGTTCCAAAGACCCCCGGACACCGTACCTCAAGAAGGTCGGGCGGTGGGTTCCATGGCTACTATGCTACACGGGTGCACGGGTCGCGGAAATCACGCAGCTACGGAAAGAAGACGTACAGGAGCTGGACGGCATCCCCTTCATTCGGATCACGCCCGAAGCCGGGAGCGTGAAGACCGGACAGTATCGTGACGTGCCGCTGCATCCGCATCTTGTCGAGATGGGATTCCTTGATTTCGTGCGGGCGTCCGCAGAGGGAGCGCTGTTCTACGATGCGACGGCCAAGCGCAAAGGTAACAACATCACGCAACCGCAATGGGCTGGCAATGAGTTAGGCCGCTGGCTGAAGACCGAGTTGGGGGAGGCATGGCCGGACGGCGTACAGCCGAACCACGCTTGGCGGCATCGGTTCACCACCATTGCGCGGGACGCAGGGATCGGCGAGGAATTGCGGAAAGCTATCCAAGGCCATTCACAAACCAATGCTGCGGCGGGATACGGGTCGTACCCAATGAAGGCTCTCTATCGGGAAGTGCAGAAGCTTCCGAGGGTCATGGTCGGCTAGGCGCTGCTAACCTATCACAGCCCTATAGGCTATGACCTAACCACAGCCCTATAAGCTATGGCCTACTGTATATGTTACAGAGGGCGTGGGGCTCTAAGGGTGGGGGTTAGCTTTTGCCGAGCATGTTGCCCGGCGCGCGGCTTCCCTCGAAGAAGGCATCGACAACGGTCTTGATGACCAGTGGCCCGCCTTCGCATATCTCTTCGATCATGGCGTCTAGTTCGGCCTCAGCGGCCTCCCTAGCGGCTTTGTCGTTGTCGACCTCCATCTGCCGCAGCCAGTAGCTGACGGCCATCTCCAGCGCGTCCAGGCGGTCGGGAGAAGGCGGGACGCATTCCGCCCCTCCCTATTCAAGCTACCGTCACCGATACGCCCGCACCACAGCCCCGTCCGTGTCCTCTGGGGCTAGCTCCAGGATTGCGTTGGTTGCCTGTAGGAGGCCCTGCGTGCGGGCCAAGGGCAGGAAGTCGCGGAAGCCTCTGGCCTCGGTCTCATCAAGCCGCTGGTCGTTCCTGAGAGCCGCCGCCGCCACACCGGACACCAGCTTGCCCGCATCGTTCAAGGTGCTGACGATGGGAATGCCTGTGAATATGTCCGACCCAAGCCCGGAGCTGCGGGTGTTGGTGAAGAAGCGTTCGTCGTTGCCCGTCACCGCGATGCCATAAGCACCGGCCATGCTGTCGATGATCATGGGGAAGATCGAAGACACCGCCGACCGCTGGAAGCCCCCGGCAAGGATGCCTTCGGCAGACAGCCGCTTGTCCAGAAACTCCTTCTGGTCGTCACGCCCGAACGAATTGACGTACTGCTGCGCGGCGTAGACCATCGAACCCCAGACAGACGTGGTCAGGAGGGACATGGCGAGGAATGCCGGGCCCAACTTGATCGAGCCCGCCGTGTTCACGGCCAGCGCGTTGAGCATGTAGGACTTGAGCTGAAGGACCAGCCCCGCCATTGGCCCCGAGAAGTTCCGCTTGATCGCGTTCGGCGAGGGTTCAATGATCGTCCGGTTGACCTCCCGGCGCACGAGGCCGAGGAAGCGGTCGTATGCGTCGGCTTGCTCCTTGCTGACGGCCCGCTGCTTGCGGCTGTTCCACCGGAGGATGAGGCCGGACTTCTTGTCGAGCGTCATGTGCCCGGCAACCAGCCGGATGTCCCGCAGCTCGGCTTCCCCGAGGCCGTACTCATTCATCCACTTCTTGCTGGCCTTGACCTTGCCGGACGCAATGTCGATGAAACGCTGCGATGCGGCGCGGGCCGTCGTGGTCTGGAGGAAGTCGTTGACCGGGTTCTGAAGAGAGACCTGTGACGTGATGCGGCTGACGGACTGCGTAACGCCGTGCACGCGGGCCAGAATCTTGGTGGTCGCGTCGGCGTCGAACAGCTCGTTGTCGATGTTCATGTCCTGATGGGTCACGAAGAGCCGCTTATCGGTCGTCCTGATCCCCACGCCGAGGTCGGCCTGTATCTCCCGGAGGAGGTCGTCAGCCTCGTTGCCGCCGCGCTTGAAGACCCGGAAGAAGTCCTTCATCTTCGCCGTCCGCGCAACGTTGGCAACGCCGTACCGCATGGCGATCATGGGCATGTCGCCGAGCTGCGCGATGCCGGACTGCTGCATGTACTTGATGAAGGGCAGGTCTTTCGCGATGGCGATGGCCATCTTGGTCTTCGGGCTGATATTGGGCGTCGTGTCGTAGCCCATGAGTCGGTCGATCAGGTAGCTCAACTCGCGGCGCGCATCGTCGAGGTCGGTCTTGTTCAGCCCGCTAGCGCGGCCCGCCCGCTTCAGCGCCTCAATGCTGGTGCTTTCGTCCAGCAAGGTGCGCAACTCGCTCTCCGACTTGAAGCCCGCCTTCTGCAAGGCCACATGCGCGCTCACCGAGCGGACATAGTCGTCAAACGTATCGCGGGCGCTCGGGTTGGTCAGGTCCCGCAGGGAGACTGCGTAGTCACGGGCGTTGGGCAGGGAAGCAAACTGCTTCGGGATGAAGGGCTCCTCGCGCTCCATGATCGCCCGGCGCCGGAAGTTGCCCGGCCCCTTCTTCTGGGTGAAACCGAAGCCTTCGATAATCTCCTCGACCTCGGCCGCGCCGACCCCGTTGTCCACCAGCATTTCCCGAAGCGCGTTCTCGCTGTCACCGCCGAGCGCCGCAACGCGAGGTGCCGCCTTGCCATCTATCTTGGTGTCCTCCAGCATCTTGAGGTAGCGCTCTGCCAGCCTTTCGAGCTTGGCCTCCCGCGCCTCTGCCGCCGCCTTGCGGGCCTTCGGACCACCCGGCACGGCTTCCATGCGGCGATAGAGGTCAGGCTGTGCCCGCAGGAACGCCTGTTTGATCACGTCCACCAGACCGTCGCGGCCGATCTTCTCGACCACCTGCGAATGCCGGTGGCGAACCACGGCGAACGGGACGTAGTAGTCATCCTCGGGGATGTCCTTGGCCCACGACGCGCCGCTCTCCTTGGCCTCCTTCAGCATCCCTCGGTAGCCTTCGCGGTAGGCGTCGGCTTGTCGCTGGACGGCGCTGTCGGGGGCAGCGGTGTGCGGGTAGAGGAGGGCGGTCTGCACCTCGTTGTCGAACTGCTGCTCGACCGCACCACGGCGGAAGCGCGCGTCGGCCGGGGAGATGCCGGTCTCCTTGATGTAGTCGTCCAGGTGGTTCTGGAACTGGCGCTCGACGTTGTTGATCGTGGTCTGCGATAGGCGGCTCTTCACCTCCCATGCAGTTTCCGCGCCGCGCATCTGCCGACCGCCCGTGCCGGAGAGGTCCGGGAAGAGGCGCGACATGATATCCGCGACACCAGCCCCGGCCTTGTACCGCAGCATGGCGTCACGCGAGGCCCATGAACCTAGCCAATCGGCGAACTTCTCGGTGCGGGTGCGGGTGTCCGCGTTGATCGCAGCGTTGCGCGCCGCGCCGACCGAATTGTCCAGCGCGAACTTCTCCGGGCGCAGCATCTTCTCGGCCTTCGGCGAGAGCTTGTAGCCCATGCCTTCGGCCTTATCGGCGAGCATGTTCCGCGCTCGGTTGCCAAACGCTGCGGCGATCTCGCCGTTCACGGCATCGACTTCCGCCGCCCGGCCGAGGCTGCTTAGCGCTGTGCCAAGGGCAAATCCTGTCAGGGCGTTCATGGCGATGTCGTCGGCCCCGAAATTGGGGTCAACCTGCGCCTGAATAGTGGACGACACCGCTGTATCGCCGAGCGCAATGATCCCGCCTTCCGCCATGCGCGTAACGAGGCCAGCCGATGTTGACGCCCGCAACGCATTGGACGTCAAGACCGTCGCCTTCCCAAGAATCCCACCCGCCAGGAGGGAGATGGGGTCCAGGACGTTTGCGGCGATGGCGAGCGGGAGGGCCGTGTAGGAATTGGCGAAGGTTTCGCTATCCCGCCTGTAACGGTCGAGCCGACTGCGAAGCCGCTCCACATGTTCCGCCGACCGGGCGGTTTCCAGCACAAGGCGCGTCTCGTCCGGGTTCAGCCGGTCAAGGGACTTGCCGAACTTCGCTTGGCTTGGGTTATTGACCCAATCCATATCGACCGGCTCTTCGAGGTCCGTCAGCCATGCCCCGTATTGCCCGATCTGCATTGAATTATTCACGGCCCAAGCAACATCATTCCACGACGGCCCAGAGCGCGGCAAAACGTCGTTAGAGGGCCCGCCCATGGTCTTCGTCCAGTCGGCGTCCGGCACTCCTGTCGGCGAGGTCATGAGCTGGTCCGGCTGCTGGCCGGTGCCCGCGTTCACCGCACCTGCGAGAGCGGCCTCCTGCTCGACCGGGATGCTTCCCTGACCGGCGCTGTTATATGCATTCCGCAGCCATTGCGCCGCGTTCTCGCCGTGGCCACCAGCGCCCCAGACGCCGGGCTTGCCGAAGCCAATGTGGATCGACCCCGGCCGCATGTAGCCAGCGCCAGCGCCGAAGCCGGTGACGCCGTTGGCCTTGGCCCGCCGCACAATCTCTTCGAAGATCGGAAGGTCCTGCGGGTTGGCCCAATCCAGACGCTTGCCGCCGCGATAGAAGTAGAAGTCGCCCGCCTCACCATGCACATGGCGCGTGCTGCCGGTGTAGCCCCGGCTTTTCGCCGTGCCGTTAGCAAACTCCTCCTTGGAAGACTGCCCGCCCGAGAAAACTTCGGCCGTGACGCCAAGCTCGGGCAGGAAGGAGAGCGCTTGGCGAAGCTGTGCGCTGATGTCGAGGTTTCGCTTGGCGCCTTGGTTCGCCAGCTTGATGTAGTCGTCTGCCACTAGGGGGTCTCCTAAACGAAAAACCCCCGGTTTGTGGCCGGGGGTGTGGGTTAGTTGTCGGGGTTGAGCTGCTGCTCGCGGAGGCGTCGGTCCGCTTCCATGGCCTGAGGCTCTGCCTCCTGCATCTTGCGGACGCTCTCCTGAAGCTGGAATGCTTCGGTGGCTGCGCGCGTGCCTTCTTCCTGTGCTGCCTTGCGGCGGGGCTCATCGACGCGCTTGTTGAAGCTCGACAGGATGTCCGACCAGCGCACCGGCCGGGCCGTCTTCGAGACAGGGGCGCCGAGGAGGCTGTCGATCATGATCAGCGTGCCGTTCTTCGGGTCCAGCTTGAACGTCATGTCCAGATCGGCCGTCTCCGGGAACTGCTGCTTGTAGTGTTCAATGGCCTCGGTCAGGACTTCCGTGACCTGCTGCGGCGACGTGGCGCCCTTCAGCCCGTTGATGTTGATCCACCGTCCCCCGACTTGTGCACGGGACGCCTGTAGCTCCTTGGTGACAGCCTTCGCCGCTACCACCTGATCTGCGCCAAGCTGCATCTTCCGTATAACCATGCTCTCGACCTGTTGCGGAAGATAGGGGTCTTTCGGTCGGCCTAAACCGTCCAGAACGGTGTTGGTTGCGAAGGCGACCTCCCCGTCCGACACGGTCATGCGGAGCTGTTCCGGTGTCGCATCACGGAAGGCGCGGGCCGACCGTATGGCCTCATCTTCGTCAGCACCGTTCTTCAAGCTCAGCACGACGCTTTCGATGAAGTCCCTTTTTCGGTCGGTCCCGGCGAAGTCCTTGACCCGGTGGATACCGTAGACCTCGACCGCATTGGCCAAGTCCCGAAGCTGCGCCCGGTCGTCGTCGGTGACGGAATAGCCATCCGCCTGAACCTTACGGCCGAGCGCCGCGACGGTCTTCTGGGTAGTCGGATCAACTTCGCCATTGCGGGCGAAGAGCTGCATCCGCTTCACCTGCCGCTTGACCAACTTCTCTTCAGGCGAGGCGTTCGGGAACTGCGCATTGACCTCGGCTTCAATCCTCCTGTCGAGCCGCTTCATGCCGTTCTCCAGGCGTTCGGCGGATGTGATCTTCACCGGCTTGTCGGGGTTGAACGGGTTCGGGACCGTCACGTCTTCGAGAAGATCGACCCGGCCATTCTCCAGAAGCCCGGCGTCAAGCGTGGACTGCTCGGTAAAGAACTTGTCCTTGAACGCGGTGGCATTGACCTTGTCGGTCTCGTCCCGCTTCTGCTTGGCAATCTCGGCCGCGCGGCGCTGTGCTTCGAGGATTTGCTTGGGCGAGACCCGCGCGTCGGTCATCTCGGTCAGGACGGCGTCGGGGATTTCCCCCGTCAGGGCGTATGCGTCGAGCTTATCGACCAGCGCGTCTTGCCGGGCTTTCTCCTTCGCCGCCTCGGCCGCGTTCAGATCGGCGTGGAGCTTCTGCCAGTCGAGTGCCGGGATGGCCTTGTCGAATGTGGTCCCGTCATTGTTGACCTTGACCTTGGACAGCGCCTCGAATGCCTTACGGTTGCCCTCGGCCGCGAAGCCTTGGGCGGCATCCTTGAGGAAGGCGGTCTGCTCGGCGAAGGACTTGTTCTTGAAGGCGCTGTTGAGGACAAGCGCTTTCTCGACTGCCGCTGCCGCCGCTTCCGGTCCACCCGTCTTGAGGGCTGTCTCCAGCGTGGCCTTCAGGCTGTTCGACACCAGCGCGCTCTGCTTCTGGTTCTCGTCCTGCGCAGCCTTGTTGAGGCGCTGCTTTTCGAAGGCGTCTTCGATAGCGCCCCACTGCGCGTTGAAGGCTTGAAGCCCTTCGGCACTCCCGAGGTAGCCTTCCTTCTCGGCGAAGGCGCGCGCCTCCTCCTTGAGTTCCCGTAGCGTGGAGCCGTCCGGGTTCAGCTCGCCCTTGGCGTCCATCTCCGTGATGCGGAGGCGGTACTGCTCGACTGTCCCGCTGACCATCTGGGGGGCCATGATGGTCTGCGCGACCACGTCACTCTTCAGGCTGCGGAAGCGCTCCACCTGTTGCTGGAAGTCACCGCCCCCGACCGCCTTCTCGGCATCCCTGACCTCGCCGTTGGCCAGCGTGCGGGCGTTCTCAAGGGCGTTCTTTTCCCAGACCGGCCATTGCGCGGCGTACCGATCCTTCAGCGGGCGCCCGTCCGGGCCGTCGATGTTGGAGAGGGCGTTGAGCGCACGCACCCCGCCCGTGCCGACGATGCCTTGGATGGTCTCAAGGAGTATCTGGTCCTTCTGCTGCGGCTGGAGCTTTTGGAACTCCGGGTTTGCCGTCAGCCCGTCAAGGACCTTTTGCGCTTCCGGCGCACCGGCCGAAGCAAGGGCTTCTACGAACTTCGTCTGGGTCTGGGTCTGGAGGCTGACGTTCGCCTGATACTTGGCGTTGGCGCCATCCTGCTTGATCCCGCCGACCTTCAGCTCGTTGAGGAGGCCGTTGGCCCCCGTGACGAACGCGCTTGCGGCAAAGTCATCGGGCAGGAAACCGCCCTTCTTGCCTTCGTCTGCGAGCCGGGCGAACTCGGCGTCCCAATTGACGTTGTTGATGCCCCGGTCGAGGGAGAGCTTCAGGATCGCGTCCCGGCTCTTCTCAAGGTAGTTGCGTCCGGCTTGCTCGGCCCACGTCTGCTTATCGACGCTGCCTTCCGCCGCCGCCTTGTACTGGCTGACGGCGAAGCCGGGGTCATTCTCGGCACGCATACTTTCGAGCTGGACGCGGGCTTGGGCCAGACGCCGGGCTTCCGGGTCTTCCTTCGTCCGCTGCTGGCTGGCCATGTAGGCTTGCCCAAGGCGGGCAACGTTCGCACCCAACATGCCGAGCCCTTCAATGAGGGCGCGGGTGGCGCTCTGGTCGGCCGGGCCGGAGTATGCGACTTCGGGGGTAAACCGGGCAGGAGTTACCTGCACCGGGTTCAAGGGGGAAATTCTGCGGGATTGTGTCATGTGAAGGTCTTTCATTGCTTTGGGGTTGCGTCGTTAGGCCACTTTCCGCCGCCCGTGCTTGCCCTTCATGGCGCGGGATATGCGCGCGCGGGTTTCCAGGGAAAGCCTCTGTCCGAAGCGCGGATTGTTGGGGCCTCTATTGTTGCGCCGCTGCTTTTCTTTGCAGCCCGGCGCGTTGCAGTTCTCCCGTTGCGTGATCCATTTGAGGTTTGAAGGCAGATTGTTGCCGGGATCGTCGTCAAGGTGTCCAACCACGATGCGCTCATTGGATTGCGGAGGAAGACCGTGGAACGCTAGCGCGATAAGTCGGTGCACTCGGCAGTTTATAGAGCGGGCCGGACCAGCACCGGCGAGGGGGACTCTTGCTTGCTTGTAACCGCGCGCGTTGATCTGTTGCGGGATGATATGGCCGGGCTGCATTCGTCGGCGTGCCGGGCCTACGTAGCGAAGGCGCCCTAAGGATGATGCCTCAATCTGCGACATCGTAGGCACGGGTTGCCATTCCTCGGCATCGCTGCCGGGGGCCTGAATGTTCTGTTCTGTCATCTATGAAGGTCTTGTTTGTTGTGGGGGAGTTGCGCGCACTCTGCGCTCACATGATCCGCCCAAGCTCCCATCCGGGCCAAAGGCACGCGCGCACGCGCAGCAACGCCAGCCACGGACCTTCACGAACATGGAAGGCGGCGCGGTGCGGCGGCTGTGTGTCTTGGCTGGTTAGTCGGAGGAGAAGGGCAGATCGTGTGAGGGCAGCGTTAGGCCGGGCTTACGGCTTGTCCTCAGGGGAGGGGATAGGTCTTGCGGATGGCGGGGAGAACATCGCGTGTCACCCAATCCTGAAAGGCGCGTGCCGCTGGTTTGTCGGAGCGCATGACCACCTTGTAGAAGCCGCTTTCGGAGACAAGAAGAACCATCTGCGTCATCTTGCGACCAAGCGCATCGACACAGCCTTTAATCTGGTTAAGTGCTGTCTCATCGGGTAGAAGGTCACGGGCCAGAAGCGTGACGTTCGGCGCCTTGCTGCGCGTGCCGAGGTAAACGTTGAGGGCCTTGCACAAGTCCAAAGCAACGAACCACGGCTGGCCGTCGACCTCGACCACACGCACTGAGTTATCCAGATATGCGAATGTCGTGAGTTGATTGCTCATAGCTCAATGCCCTCCTCTTCGGCGACCTGCTGTTTCCATACCAGCACGTCCCCTTCGGGAACTCGACCAGCGCCTTATGGCGACGGCCCGGAGCGACCAGCCCCTTTTCGGCGGCGGTGCGGATGTTGCCCGCCACGGTCGCCACGTCCTGCGGAGATGTCCCGGTCAGGTCAGCGCACGTCTGAAGGAAGAGCATCGCGCGGAATGTAAAAGTGCAGACCGCAGGGTGGGGGTTTGGTCGGCGGCTATTCTCCGGGCCGCTTCGGCAGATCGATTTTGATCCACCGGGGACCACTGCCGGGGTTCTCCACAGGGATGATCTTGTAGTCTTTCGTTCTGCGCTCTGGTTGCGGTTCGAGCTGAATACGCCCGGCCCGCCGCTGCACCGGACGCCAGCTTACCGCCCCGCTGTCGGCCGCTGTTTTGAGGAGCTGGAAGATCGCCCGCGCGGCATCCTTATCCCCTTCTCGCCCGGTCAGAAAGCGTTCAAGCGCTGTCTCCTTGATGCTTGACGCCTTTCGGGCGGCCCCAATGGGGATGATGAAGTCCAGCGCAATCGCATAATACAGCGCGCCGACCTGCTTTTGATGCCATCCGCCGACATTTCCCCAAGCGTCAAGCAGTACAGCCGCAAGCGTGCCTTTGGCTGGCTGGTCGGCTGGCCATGAGAGACCGGCGCGGAGGGCTGCGACCATCTCGTTTTCGATGGTGCGGGCGTCGTCGCGGGTCTCGGCGGCATCGACCATGAGGACGGGACGGGCCTTGTTGCGGCTTCGAATGGACACAACGTATCGGCCCGCGACATGCTGGATGGTCATGAGGATAGCCTTGAGATTTGTGTGAAGACCAATGGCGCAGGGTTTGGTCTTTGGTGGGTGAAGACGCGAGGACACCACATGTTTTCAGGCGCGGTCAAGCGGTCTACCTGCTAGGGGCACAAACTATTATCTAAGCGTTTGCAAGGGCTTGAAGAAAACTGCCTACATTCTTTTCGACGGATTGCGCAAAGCAGGTGAAAGCGCCCGACGTGGCAAGAAGGTGGCAGAATCGCGGGATCAGTCGCGGTCTAGCTGATGGTATGAACGCGGACCGCGCCCAGCCCCGCTGCACATGAACCAAGCGAAACCCCAAACGAGAACGTTCAGCGCGGCGAAAAGCAGGGTGATGAGCATGGGGCGTCCCTCGGTCTCGGATTATGGGCGGATCGGCCGTCAACTGCGATGCAATCGGGCCTACGGCTTGCTGTTGGCTATTGCCTCAGCCCTGCGCGGGACGGAGCTTGCGGTCTAAGATCGGACGTGCGCCGAACTCCCAATAGAAGGCCATGGAGTTGGTCTCAAGGTAGACGCCGTGGCGATTTACGGCGATTTCGGTGGAGGCAATGAAGAGCTGCATGGAGTGTTTCCTTCTCCGTTTGGTTTGAAGCTGCCGGACGCCTTAACCGTTAACTGTTACTCCGTCAATAAGCGCTAACGCTTAATGCGAGCGGCCAGAGCCTAGCCTCGGTTTTCGATAACGGTTACTCCTCGCCATATGGGACGCCCGCCGCTAAGTAAAAAGTCGAAGACCACGCTCACAGGCGTTCGCCTGACCGATGAGACCCGCGAGCGTATTGTAGCGCTGGTCGGGGCCAAGCGCATGGCTTCATTCGTCCGCGAAGCTGTTGAAGCGGCGTTGAACCAGCGTGAGGCGGCGCGGGAGGATGGTCTTCAATCCCCGCAAGATGAGAGCGACTAGATGGGCATTATGCCTATCCTTCCGGTCCGAATGTAGTTGTCCATGGGATAGCCTTGAGATTTGCGTGAAGACCAAAGGGAGGGGGTTTGGTGTCAGATGGGTCTAGCGCTGCGGGCCGTGAAACAAGAACAGATGGCTCGCGGTGCTTATATTCGTAATGTAATAACGTAACAAAAATCTCTAAGCCGCTGGCAAGGTCTGGCAACCCTCAGCCATCCCTCAATATCCTGAAGACGCTCGACCGGCTCACGTCCAATCGCGCGGCGATGGCGTCGGCTGTCAAACCTTCTGCCTTCAAGCGCTTCACGTCGTCGGCCTTGCGCCGTGCCGTGGGTGCCCGCCCTTGGTACTTGCCTTCGGCCTTGGCCTTCGCAATGCCTTCGCGCTGGCGTTCAAGCATCAGGTCACGTTCAAACTCGGCGATAGACCCAAGCAGGTTCAGCATCAGCTTCCCGTGGGGCGTGCCGGTGTCGAGGTTCAGGGCCAAGACCCGCAGCTCCACGCCCTTGGTCTTTAAGCGTCCCATTATCTCCATCAAGTTAGTCATGGAGCGCGCGAGACGGTCGAGCTTGGTCACGACAAGGGTGTCGCCTTCCCGCACGTATTCAAGGATGCGCTCCAGTTCCGGGCGTTTGGTGTCGACCGAGGAGACTTGCTCTTGGAAGACCTTGGAGCATCCTGCTGCGGTCAGGGCGCGAAGCTGGCCTTCTAGTCCGGCGACTTGGTCGAGGGTCGAGGTGCGGGCGTATCCGACAAGCGCGGCGGTCATGGTCTGGTCCCCTTAGTGCCATTGAAGTTCTAGACTCAATGAACCTATTGGTGCCAAAAGTCAACAGCCATTCATGTGGCACCGCTTCGGGCCGTCTTTAGACAGTGGCGCAAGACCCTGCCCCAATGACACTGTGGACATTTGTAGTTTGGCTGTCACAGAGGGAGGAGGCCGTGGCTATGGTGTAATGATAGACCCGCTACTGTAGGTGCCGCCATGATCCGCATTTTGTTGTCCACCGCCCTCCTTCTTTCAATGTCATCCGCAACGTTGGCATATTGCTCTGAGCCATCAGCAAGCATTTCGCTTCCCGACGCGCCAAGCTATTCGAGGCCGAGCGTTCCATACTGCCTCAGTAACTTCAGGTTTTCCGGGGAGCATACATGCGGCGAATGGGAGATAAACGCCTATCAACGCTCTGTGAACCAGTACATTGGGGAGCTTCAGGAATATATGGATGAAGCGGCGAGCGCCGCACGTGATGCTGCGAACTATGCAGAAGAAGCTGCCGAGTACGCGCGCTGTGAGGCAGAAGAGGTCGCGGGTCAGCATAAATAGACAGCACTAAGCCAGCTTTGGGCCAGCCAGGAGGCACAGCGACGGGTCGAGCCTCGCGTGCATTATACCGCGCGTACCGGGTGCACGGGGGGAATCGCGCGTGATCTATCAGGGATATCCCCTCGACAATGTGCCACCCAAAATTATAGCCGGGGGCCGATCCTACCGCAGCCCTTTAGCTGATATGCTTGACTCATGTACAAGCCCCTAGACAACCTGCCTCAGAAAGCCTAGAAAACCAGCATTCCTGTGGTCTCAGGGTCGGGTTCAAATCTCTCTAGCAGCACCATTTCTCCTCCCGTTCTGCCCGTTTCCGATCGTGCCCGATGCCGCCTTGCTGCGTGTCTTGCCGGGCGGTTCGCCGACGATGCGCTTGAAGGCGCGGGCGAAGGCGGCTTGCGAGCCGAAGCCGAGGCGGCGGGCGGCGGTGTCGATGGCGAGCTTGTCGCGGCGGAACCACTGTTCTGCGAGGCGCATGCGCAAGGCAAGCACGTAGCGCTGCGGCGTCATGCCCGTCACCTCGACGAAGCGTTTGGCGAAGACCGAGCGGGAGCTGCCCATTTCCTGCGCCATGTCGGCGAGCGTCCAGTTGCGGCCGGGCTCGCGGTGGAGCGCGGCGATGACGCGGCCGAGCCGCGGGTCGCGCAACGCCTCGATCCAGCCCGTCGCATCGCCGCAGCCGCATTCCACCCAGCCGCGCACGATGGAGGCGGCGATAACGTCGGCAAGGCGCGCGAGGATGCCGGCCGAGCCGGCGCGCTCCTCGGACATTTCCCGCTCCATCGCGCCCAGCAGCGGCATCAGCTCCGGCTGGCGGCCGATCAGCGCGCCGACGGACATGACCTGCGGCATGAGGCCGACGAGGGGATGGAGCGTATCCAGCTCGAATTCCATGCGGCCGGTGAAGATCAGCGTGTCGTTCTCCCTGTCCGCGGATTTTATGCAGGCCTCCACCGCCGCCACCTCCGGGCAGAGCGGCTTTCGCGCGTAGCTCTCGTAGTCGCGCATCTGCACGTTCGGGCCGGTGACGATCTCGTGCATCTCGCCGCGCGGCAGGAGCACGGCATCGCCGCAGACGAGTTCGCGCCCGCTCTCGCCCGGCGCGCGCAGCAGCACCTTGCCGCGCGCGATGAAGTGGAAGCGGGCCTCGGGTGCCGGCGGAAAGCGGATGCCGAAGGGCGGCGTGAGCTGCAGCCGGCCGTAGCTCGCTCCGCGCAGGCGCATGCCCATCAGCAGCTCGCTGACGGGGTCGTGGGTATTTTTCGCAAGGCCGGACGATTGATCAAACATTGCGGATAAAATGGCATTGTGCGTCTTGGTTTTCAACCCACCTTTCCGGGCACGCACTGCAACAGGAAAGGGATAGCAGATGACGGATGCAACAATCATGACGCCGGAGAGCGAGGCGGATGCCCGCCCGGCCTGGGGCGGCGTCCTGTCGATGACGCTCGGCGTGTTCGCGCTGGTAGGCGCGGAATTCCTGCCCGCAAGCCTCCTCACGCCGATGGCTGCCGATCTCGGCATTTCGGAAGGCATGGCGGGGCAGGCGGTGACGGCGACGGCGGCCGTGGCGCTCGTCACCAGCCTTCTCGTCACGGTGGTGACGCGCAGGCTCGACCGACGGCTCGTCCTGCTCGGCCTTTCGGTGCTGTTGATCCTGTCGAACCTGCTCGTCGCCTTTTCCGACAGCCTTCCCATGCTGCTCGGCGGGCGCGTGCTGCTCGGCATGGCGCTCGGCGGCTTCTGGACGCTCTCGGCGGCGACGATGATGCGGCTGGTGCCGGAGGCCCATGTGGCCAAGGCCCTCTCGGTGATGTTCCTCGGCGTCTCGGCCGCCACGGTCTTCGCCGCGCCGGTCGGCAGCTATGTCGGCGACATGGTCGGCTGGCGCAACGTCTTCCTCGGCGCGGCCGTGCTCGGGGCGCTGTCCTTCGTCGTGCAGGTCGCGACGCTGCCGTCGCTGCCGCCGCGCGGCCATTCGCGCTTCGGCACGCTCGTCGAGGTGCTGAAGCGGCCGGGTGTCGGCTTCGCGATGCTGGCGATCCTCCTCGTCTTCACCGGCCATTTCTCCTTCTTCACCTATATCCGCCCCTTCCTCGAGACGGTGACGGGCATCGGCGTCGAGGGCATTTCGGCCGTGCTGCTCGGCTTCGGCATCGCCACCTTCTTCGGCAATTCGCTCGGCGCGGTGCTGCTGGAGCGGTCCATGCGCTTCACGCTGGCGACGATGCCGCTGGTCATGGGCGTGCTGGCCCTCTCGCTCTCGGCCTTCGGCGGCCACCTCGTCGCCGATGCCGCCATGGTCGCGCTCTGGGGCCTTGCCTTCGGCGCCGTGCCGGTCGCCTGGTCGACCTGGATCACCCGCGCCGTGCCGGACGAGGCGGAAAGCGCCGGCGGCCTCTTCGTCGCCGCCATCAACTTCGCCATCGCGACCGGCGCGGCCGCCGGCGGGGCGCTCTTCGACCTCAGCGGCGTTTCCAGCGTCTTCGTCGCGAGCGGCGTCGCGCTCTTCCTCGCCGCGCTGACGATTTTGACGGCGGTGCGCACCCGTCCGGCATGATGGAGGCAGGCCGGCGGATGCGGAAATTCCGCCGGCCCCCACCTTCGCCCTGTTCGACGCGGCCGGTTTCGGTCTAGAACGCTGGACGAAGATGACGGAGGAGCGCACGGTGACGATGACGGCAGGAGATTTTTCGCAAGGAACATTCGTCGGGCGCGTCTGGCGGCCTGACGTGCAGGGGCCGGCAATCGTCGTGCTGCGCGGCGGCCGGCTCGTCGACGTCACCTCCATCGACTGCGCCACGATGCGCGACCTCCTGGAAAAGGACGACCCGGCCGCCTTCGCGCGGGCCGCGTCCGGCGAGGACCTCGGTGCGCTCGATGCCGTGCTGGAGACCTCCGTGGAAGGCACGGGCAATTTTTCCGCGCTCCATCTCCTCGCCCCCTGCGATCTCCAGGCCGTCAAGGCCTGCGGCGTCACCTTCGCCCGCTCGATGATCGAGCGGGTGATCGAGGAGAAGGCGGCGGGCAATCCGGCGCTGGCGGAAAAGGTGCGCGGCCGCGTCACCGCCATCATCGGCGACAGCCTGCGCGATCTCAAGGCCGGCTCGGAGGCGGCGGGCAAGGTCAAGGCGGCGCTGATCGAGGAGGGCGTCTGGTCGCAATATCTGGAGGTCGGCATCGGCCCGGATGCGGAGGTCTTCACCAAGGCGCCGGTGCTTTCCTCCGTCGGGTGGGGCGCCTCGGTCGGGCTGCACCCGGTCTCCAAGTGGAACAATCCCGAGCCGGAAATCGTGCTCGCCGTCGACAGCGCCGGCCGTGCGAAGGGCGCGACGCTCGGCAACGACGTGAACCTGCGCGACGTCGAGGGCCGCTCGGCGCTGCTCCTCGGCAAGGCGAAGGACAACAACGCCTCCTCCGCCATCGGTCCCTTCATCCGCCTCTTCGACGAGACCTATTCCATCGAGGACGTGCGCAAGGCGGACCTCGACCTCCTGATCGAGGGCGAGGACGGCTTCGTGCTCAAGGGGCGCAGCACGATGCGCGAGATCAGCCGCGACCCGCTCGACCTCGTCTCCCAGACCATCGGCAGGCATCACCAGTATCCGGACGGCTTCATGCTGTTCATGGGCACGCTCTTCGCGCCCGTGGAAGACCGCGACGCGCCGGGACAGGGCTTCACCCACAAGACGGGCGACCGGGTGACGATCTCGAACCCGGAGCTCGGCGCGCTCGTCAACACGGTGCGCCTTTCCACCGAATGCCCGCCCTGGACCTTCGGCATCGCCACGCTGATGCGCAACCTTTCCAGCCGCGGGCTGTTCTGACATGGCCGAGGGCGTCCTCGACGAGACGAGCCGGAAAATCCTGCGGCTGCTGCAAAGCGAGCCGGACCTGACCGTCGCCGAGATCGGCGAGCGCGTCGGCCTCAGCCACACGCCCTGCTGGCGGCGCATCAAGGAGATGGAGAAGCAGGGCGTCATCCGCGGCCGCGTCATCGCCGTCGATCCCAAGCGCGTCGGCTTCGAGGTCTCGGTCTTCTGCTTCGTCAGGCTGAAGCAGCACGACGAGGAGACGCTGCTGGAATTCGAGCGGGCGGTGAAGGACATGCCCGAGGTCGTGCAGTGCTATTCCATGACCGGCGACCACGACTATGTGCTGCGGGTGCTGACGAGCAGCGTGCGGCAATACGAGGAGATATTGAAGAAGGCGCTGCTCAAGCTGCCGGGCGTCGGCTTCGTCAATTCCAGCTTCGCCCTCGACGAATTGAAGAACACGCATCGCGTGCCGCTTTGAGCAAAATAGGATGGCTTTGCGCCAAGCGGCCTGCCTTGCGGATGCCGTCCTAGCGGCCCGCCGTGCCGGGCCGAAAATAAGGACCCGCTCCTCCCAATCCCTCACTAAGCTCCTACATTAGGAGGATGGCTTTCGTGGAGGAGAGCCATCGAGGAGGAAGTCATGCTGAAGCAGAGCTTTTCTCTCGAGGACAAGTATACGGCGGAGGAAGGAAGGATCTTCCTTTCCGGCATCCAGGCCCTCGTGCGCCTGCCGATCGTGCAGATGCGGCGCGACCGTGCCGCGGGGCTGAACACCGCCGCATTCATCTCGGGTTATCGCGGATCGCCGCTCGGCGGCTACGACCAGCAGCTCGCCAAGGCGGGCAGGCATCTGGCGGCGCACGACATCGTGTTCCGGCCGGGCGTCAACGAGGATCTGGCCGCCACCGCCGTCTGGGGCACGCAGCAACTGCACCTGTCGCCCGGCGCGCGCTACGACGGCGTCGCCGGCTACTGGTACGGCAAGGGGCCGGGCGTCGACCGCTGCGGCGACGTGCTGAAGCACGCCAATGCCGCCGGCACGTCGAAGCACGGCGGCGTGCTCTGTCTTGCGGGCGACGACCATTCGGCGAAATCGTCGTCCATTCCCCACCAGTCCGACCACGCCTTCATGTCGGCGCTGATCCCGGTGCTCTATCCTTCGTCCATCCACGAATTCGTCGAATACGGCCTGCTCGGCACGGCCATGTCGCGCTATTCCGGCTGCTGGGTCGGCATGAAGTTCATCGCCGACACGGTCGAGACGACCGCCTCCGTCGGCCTTGCCGGCGAGCGCCGGCAATTCGTCGTCCCGGAGGATTTCGAGCTCCCGCCGGGCGGGCTCAACCTGCGCTGGCCCGATCCGCCGCTGCCGCAGGACGAGCGGCTGCAGACCTACAAGGGCTATGCGGCCATCGCCTTTGCCCGCGCCAACCGGGTGGACGAGATCACGCACGACGCCCCGCGCGCCCGCTTCGGCATCATCGCCTCGGGCAAGGCCTATGAGGACGTGCTTCAGGCCCTGAAGGAGCTGTCCATCGGCCCCGCGGAAATGGCGGAGATCGGCATGCGCGTCTACAAGGTCCGCATGCCCTGGCCGCTGGAGCCGGAGGGCGTGCGCGAATTTTCGCAAGGGTTGGAAGAGGTTCTGGTCGTCGAGGAGCGGCGCGAGATCATCGAGAACCAGATCAAGCAGCAGCTCTTCAACTGGCATCACGGCGAGCGGCCGCGCATCATCGGCAAGTTCGACCATGAGGACCATCCGTTCCTGCCACTCTCGCAGGCGCTCTCCGTCGGCATGGTTGCCCGCGCGATCGCCGCGCGGCTCCTGCATTTCGAGTTCGACGCGGGCCTGAAGAAAGTGATCGCCGACGAGCTCTCCTACCTGCTGGAGCGCGAGAAGCTGCGCAAGGCCCATGCCGCGCCGGTCGAGCGCGTGCCCTATTTCTGTTCCGGCTGTCCGCACAACACTTCCACCAAGGTGCCGGAGGGAAGCCGCGCGACGGCGGGCATCGGCTGTCACTACATGGTGCAGTGGATGGACCGCTCCACCACGACCTTCACCCATATGGGCGCGGAAGGCGTGCCGTGGTCGGGCATCGCGCCCTTCACCGACGAGAAACACATCTTCGTCAATCTCGGCGACGGCACCTATTACCATTCCGGCATCCTCGCCATCCGCCAGTCGGTCGCCGCCGGCGTCAACATCACCTACAAGCTGCTCTACAACGACGCCGTGGCGATGACCGGCGGCCAGCCGGTCGACGGGCCGCTCAGCCCCGAGGCGGTCACGCACCAGCTCTACGACGAGGGCGTCGCGCCGATCTACCTCGTCTCGGACCATCCGGAAGCCTATTCGCCCGCGACGCTCGCGCCCGGCACCGTCGTGCGCCACCGCGACGAGATGGACCGGGTGATGCGCGATATCCGGGAAGCGCCCGGCTGCTCGGCCATCGTCTATGTGCAGACCTGCGCGGCGGAAAAACGCCGCCGCCGCTCGCGCGGCCTGATGGAGGACCCGCCGGTCCGCCTGATGATCAATCCCGCCGTCTGCGAGGGCTGCGGCGACTGTTCCACCCAGTCGAACTGCGTCTCCGTCGAGCCGCTGGACACCGCGCTCGGCCGCAAGCGCAAGATCAACCAGTCCTCTTGCAACAAGGACTATTCCTGCCTCAAGGGCTTCTGCCCGTCCTTCGTGACGGTGGAGGGCGGGCGGCTGCGCAAGGCGGCGCGCTCGAACCCCGACATGGCGGGCCTTGCGGAGCCGGAGATCGTCCGGATCGGCGCGCGCGCCTACAACATCGCCATCGCCGGCATCGGCGGCACGGGCATCCTGACGATCAGCGCCATCCTCGGCATGGCCGCCCATCTCGACGGCAGGTCGCCGATGATCCTCGACATGGCGGGCCTTGCCCAGAAGGGCGGCGCGGTGATGAGCCACCTGCGCATCGGCCTTCGCGACGAAGACGTGTCTTCGCCGCGCATCGTCACCGGCGGGGCGGACCTCCTGATCGCCGCCGACGACGTGGTAGGCGCCTCGAAGGACGCCATCACGCTCTGCGACCGGCACCGCACCACGGGCGTCGTCAACACGAAGCTGACGCCGGTTGCCGATTTCGTGCGCAAGCGCGATTTCGACTTCCGCCGCCGCGACGTGGAGAACACCGTCCGCGAGGGCCTGCGCGAGCCGTCCCACCTCCTCGACTTCACGACCATCGCCGAGAAGGTCGCCGGCAACGCCATGGCGACGAACATCCTGATGACCGGCTATGCCTGGCAGAAGGGCCTGATCCCGCTCACCCGCCAGTCCATCGAGCAGGCGATCGCGCTGAACGGCGTCGCGGTCGACGCCACCCTCTCGGCCTTCGGCTGGGGCCGGCTGATCGCCGCCGATCCAGCCCGCGCCGAACGCTTGCTGCACCCCGGCAAGCCCGTGCCGACGCTGGAGACCATGACGACGGAAGACCTGATCGCCCACCGGATGAAGCACCTGACCGCCTACCAGAACGCCGCGCTCGCCGACCGCTACAAGGCGCTGGTGCAGCGGGTGCTGACGGCGGAAACAGCGCTCGGCCCGGACGACAGGCTGACCCGCACGGTGGCCCATGTCTATGCCCAGCTCCTCGCCTACAAGGACGAGTACGAAGTTGCCCGGCTCTTCACCGATCCGGCCTTCAAGGCGGGCCTCGCCGAGCAGTTCGAAGGCAAATACCGCATCGTCTTCAACCTCGCGCCGCCGATGCTCAAGGGCGAGGATGCGAGCGGCCGGCCGCGCAAGCGCCGCTTCGGCCGCTGGATGCTGCCGGTCTTCGGCCTGCTTTCGCGCATGAAGGGCCTGCGCGGCACCGCCTTCGACCCGTTCGGCCGCTCCGCCGAGCGCCGCATGGAACGCCGGCTCATCGCCGATTACGAGACGCTTGTGGGCCATGTGCTGCAAAACCTTCGCGGCGAGAACCTCGAGGCCGCCGTTGCGCTGCTTGCGCTTTACGGCGAGATTCGCGGCTACGGCCCCGTCAAGGAGGAGGCGGCAAAGCGCGTGGAGGCGCGTGTGGCCGGTCTGCGCAAGGCTTTCGACACGGCAGGACAGGAAAAGGCGGCCGCATAAGGCCGCATGGGGAGGATGGACATGTACGATGCCGCAATGAGCTTCGGGCTCGGGGAGGATATCGAGGCGCTGCGCGAGAGCGTGCGGCGCTTCGCGTCGGAGCGCATCGCGCCGCAGGCCGCCGAGATCGACCGCACGAATGCTTTCCCCATGCCGCTCTGGCGCGATCTCGGCAATCTCGGCCTTCTCGGCATCACCGCGCCGGAAGCGTATGGCGGTTCGGGCATGGGCTATCTTGCCCATTGCGTGGCGATGGAGGAGATCAGCCGCGCCTCCGCCTCGGTCGCCCTCAGCTACGGCGCCCATTCCAATCTCTGCGTCAACCAGATCGTGCGCAACGCCAGCAAGGAGCAGCGGGAAAGATACCTGCCGAAGCTGATATCCGGCGAGCATGTCGGCGCGCTCGCCATGTCAGAGCCGGGAGCGGGCTCCGATGTCGTCTCGATGCGGCTGCGCGCGGAAAGGCGCGGTGACCGTTATGTGCTCAACGGCAACAAGATGTGGATCACCAACGGGCCGGATGCGGACGTGCTGGTGGTCTATGCCAAGACCGACCCCGAGGCCGGCGCGCGCGGCATTACCGCCTTCTTCATCGAGAAGGGCTTCAAGGGCTTTTCGACCGCCCAGAAGCTCGACAAGCTCGGCATGCGCGGTTCGAATACCTGCGAGCTCGTCTTCACCGATTGCGAGGTGCCGGAGGAGAACGTCATGGGCACGGTCGGGCGCGGCGTCAACGTCCTGATGTCCGGCCTCGACTATGAGCGCGTCGTGCTCTCCGGCGGTCCGCTCGGCATCATGGCGGCCTGCCTCGACGTGGTCGTGCCCTATATCCACGAGCGAAAACAGTTTGGCCAGCCGATCGGCGAATTCCAGCTCATGCAGGGCAAGGTGGCCGACATGTATGTCGCCTTCAATGCGGCGCGCGCCTATGTCTATGCCGTCGCGAGCGCCTGCGACCGCGGCGAGACGACGCGCAAGGACGCCGCCGGCTGCATCCTCTATTCCGCCGAAACCGCCACGAAGCTGGCACTGGAGGCCATCCAGGCGCTCGGCGGCAACGGCTATATCAACGACTACCCGACCGGCCGCCTGCTGCGCGATGCCAAGCTCTACGAGATCGGCGCGGGCACGTCCGAGATCCGCCGCATGCTGATCGGCCGCGAGATCTTCCAGGAGACGCTGTGATGCCGGTCATCCCCTCGGCCGTGAACACGCGCAGCGAAACCTTCCAGGCGAACCGCAAAGCCATGCTCGATGCGCTGGCGCTGGTGGAGGAGGCGGCAAAGCTCGCCATGGACGGCGGCGGGCCGAAGGCGCGCGAGCGCCATGTCGCCCGCGGCAAGCTGCTGCCGCGCGAGCGCGTCGCGCAGCTTCTCGATCCGGGCTCGCCCTTCCTGGAGATCGGCCTTACCGCCGGCCACGGCCTTTACGACGGCGCCGCGCCGTCCGGCGGCATGATCGCCGGCATCGGCCGCGTCTCCGGCCGCGAATGCATGATCGTCTGCAACGACGCGACGGTGAAGGGTGGCACCTATTACCCGATCACCGTGAAGAAGCACCTGCGCGTGCAGGAGATCGCCGCGGAAAACCGGCTGGCCTGCATCTACCTCGTCGATTCCGGCGGGGCCAACCTGCCGAACCAGGACGAGGTCTTCCCCGACCGCGATCATTTCGGCCGCATCTTCTACAACCAGGCGCAGATGTCTGCCGCAGGCGTCCCGCAGGTCGCCGTCGTCATGGGAAGCTGCACGGCGGGCGGGGCCTACGTTCCGGCGATGAGCGACGAGACCGTCATCGTCGAGAACCAGGGCACGATCTTCCTCGCCGGCCCGCCGCTGGTGAAGGCCGCGACGGGTGAGGTCGTGAGCGCGGAAGACCTCGGCGGCGGCGATGTCCACACCCGCCTTTCCGGCGTGGCCGATCATCTGGCGCGCGACGATCGCGACGCGCTCGCCATCGCCCGGCAGATCGCCGCCAACCTCAATATGCGTAAGCAAGAACTTACGAAAATCGGCGAGGGCGAAGCACCGCTCTACGACCCGGAAGACCTGCTCGGCATCGTGCCGGCCGATACCCGCACGCCCTATGACGTGCGCGAGGTGATCGCCCGCGTGGTCGACGGCTCGCGCTTCGACGAGTTCAAGGCCCGCTTCGGCGCCACGCTCGTCTGCGGCTTTGCGGCCCTGCACGGCCTGCCTGTCGGCATCCTCGCCAACAACGGCGTGCTCTTCTCCGAGGCGGCCTTGAAGGGCGCGCATTTTATCGAGCTCTGCGCCCAGCGCGGCATTCCGCTTCTCTTCCTGCAGAACATCACCGGCTTCATGGTCGGCCGGAAGTACGAGGCGGACGGCATCGCCAAGCACGGGGCCAAGCTCGTCACCGCCGTTGCCACCGCGAAGGTGCCGAAGGTCACCATGCTGATCGGCGGCTCCTACGGCGCTGGCAATTACGGCATGTGCGGCCGGGCCTATTCGCCGCGGTTCCTGTGGACCTGGCCGAACAGCCGCATCGCCGTGATGGGCGGCGAGCAGGCGGCAGGCGTGCTTGCCACTGTCAAGCGCGAGGGTATCGAGCGGACGGGCGGCACATGGACCGCGGAGGAGGAGGCCGCCTTCAAACAGCCGACCATCGACATGTTCGCCCGCCAGAGCCATCCGCTCTACGCCTCGGCGCGCCTCTGGGACGACGGCATCGTCGATCCCCGCAAAACGCGCGACGTGCTGGCGCTCTCGCTCTCGGCGGCGCTCAATGCGCCGATCGAGCCCACCCGCTTCGGCGTCTTCCGGATGTAGGAGGCAGCATGTTCCGCAAGATCCTCATCGCCAACCGTGGCGAAATCGCCTGCCGCGTCATCCGCACCGCCCGCCGCATGGGTGTCGCGACGGTCGCCGTCCATTCCGATGCCGACCGCAACGCGCTGCATGTGGCGCTTGCCGACGAAGCGATGCACATCGGCCCGGCGGAGGCGGCGAAAAGCTACCTGAACATCCCCGCCATCGTCGAGGCCGCCAGGGCGAGCGGCGCGGAGGCGGTGCATCCGGGTTACGGCTTCCTCTCGGAAAACCCCGAGTTCGTGGAGGCCGTGGAGGCCGCCGGCCTCGTCTTCATCGGCCCCTCGGCTAATGCCATCCGCGCCATGGGCCTGAAGGATGCCGCCAAGGCCCTGATGGAGAAGGCGGGCGTTCCCGTCGTCCCCGGCTATCACGGCGAGCGGCAGGAGCCGTCCTTCCTCGCGGGCGAGGCGGAGGCCATCGGCTATCCCGTGCTGATCAAGGCGCGGGCCGGCGGCGGCGGCAAGGGCATGCGCAAGGTGGAGCGGCCGGAAGACTTCGTCGCCGCGCTGGAGAGCGCCCGCCGCGAGGCCGAAAGCGCCTTCGGCGACGGCCGCGTCCTGGTCGAAAAATACATGGCCAAGCCCCGCCATATCGAGGTGCAGGTCTTCGGCGATACGCACGGCAACGTCGTGCATCTCTTCGAGCGCGACTGCTCGCTCCAGCGCCGGCACCAGAAGGTGATCGAGGAGGCCCCGGCCCCCGGCATGGCGGCGGAGATGCGCGCCGCGATGGGCGCGGCCGCCGTGCGCGCGGCAGCGGCCATCGGCTATAGCGGCGCCGGCACCGTCGAGTTCATCGCCGACGTTTCGGAAGGATTGCGGCAGGACCGCTTCCATTTCATGGAGATGAACACGCGCCTCCAGGTCGAGCATCCCGTGACGGAGGCGATCACCGGCCTCGACCTCGTCGAGTGGCAACTGCGCGTCGCCGCCGGCGAGCCCCTGCCGAAGCGGCAGGACGAGCTTTCCATCGACGGCTGGGCCTTCGAAGCGCGGCTTTATGCGGAAAACGCGGCGCGCGACTTCCTGCCCGCGACCGGCCGCCTTTCGGTCTTCGACCTGCCGGAGGGCGTGCGGGTCGATTCCGGCGTGCGCGCGGGCGACCTCGTCACGCCCTATTACGACCCGATGATCGCCAAGGTCGTCACCCATGGCCGCACCCGCGCCGAAGCGCTCACCCGGCTGGAAGGCGCGCTCGCGGAGTGCCGCGTTGCGGGCGTGACGACCAATGCCGGTTTCCTCGCCCGCCTCTGCCGCCTGCCGGCCTTCGCGGCGGGCGATGTCGACACGGGCCTCATCGGCCGGGCCGGCGCGGGCCTGCTGGCCGAGCCCGAGGCCTCCGAAGAGGCCTTCGCCCTTGCCGCCCTCGCGGCGCTTGGCCTTCTCGCCGCGCCATCGGGGGATGACCCGTGGCAGCATCTCCGTGGCTTCCGCCTGTGGGGCGAAGCCGTGCAGACCGTGTTCCTCGATCACGGCGGTGCGGAGCATGCGCTGCGCGTGACGATGCGCGGTGAGGGCCGCTTCCGCGTCGAGCATGGCGGCGTTGCGACAGATCTCTGCGTCCAGTCTCCCGATGGCCGCGCCGTCCGTGTGCAATTCGACAGCCACGCGCTCCCGGCCGCCGTGCATCGCGAGGGGCGCGCCATCGCCGTCTTCTTCGCCGGCCACGGCCACGCCTTCGTCACTGCCGAGGAGGAAGGCCATCACGGCGAGGCGGCGGGCGGCGACCGGCTCTCGGCGCCGATGCCGGGCCTCGTGCGCATCGTCTCGGCGGAGCCGGGCGTGCGCGTTAAAAAGGGCGATCCGCTCGTCACCATGGAGGCGATGAAGATGGAGCTGGTGCTTGCCGCCCCGCGCGACGGCGTGGTGGCCGCGGTGCCGGTGGCGGCGGGCGACCAGGTGCCCGAAGGCGCGCTGCTCGTCGCGCTGGAGCCGGAGGAAGCGGCATGAGCCGGCGCATCGAAATCGTCGAGATGGCGGCCCGCGACGGCCTGCAGAACGAGAAGGCGATCATCCCCGCCGCCGACAAGATCGCTCTGGTCGACCTCCTGTCCGACTGCGGCTTCGCCCGCATCGAGGCGACGAGCTTCGTCAGCCCGAAATGGGTGCCGCAGCTTGCCGACGGCGCCGAGGTCATGGCCGGCATCGCCCGCCGCCCCGGCATTTCCTACGCCGCGCTCGTGCCCAACATGAAGGGCTACGAGGCGGCGAAGGCGGCCGGCGTCGACGAGGTCGCCGTCTTCCTCTCAGCCTCCGAGGGCTTTTCGCGGGCCAACCTCAACTGCTCGATTGCCGAGAGCATCGAGCGCGTGCGCCCGGTGGCAGAGGCGGCAAAGGCGGACGGCATTTCGCTGCGCGGCTATGTGAGCTGCGTCGTGCAATGCCCCTATGACGGCCCGGTCGAGCCCTGCGCCGTCGCGCGGGTGACGGGCCAGCTCCTGCGGCTCGGCTGTCATGAGGTGAGCCTCGGCGACACGATCGGCCGCGCGCGGCCCGCCGAGGTCGCGGCCATGCTGGACGTGGTGCTTGCCGTCGCCTTCCCGGAAAACCTCGCCGGCCATTTCCACGACACGAACGGGTTGGCGCTCGACAATATCCGCGTGGCGCTCGATCGCGGGCTTTCCGTCTTCGACGCCTCGGTCGGCGGGCTCGGCGGCTGCCCCTATGCGCCGGGCGCGCGCGGCAATGTCGATACGCTCGCCGTTGCCGACATGCTGGCGGCCGAGGGCTATGAAACCGGGCTCGACCGGCGCAAGCTGGCCCTTGCCGCCGCCTTCGCGCGGCGCATCGCCGGCAAGGACGATGCGCGCCGGAGCGCCTGAGGCGAAAAGATGGGAGGTTCAAAGATGCATTTCGAGACGATCTCCGTATCCGTCGACCGGCGCGGCGTCGCGGCGCTGACGCTCCGCCGCCACGCCCAGCACAATGCGCTTTCCGGCCTGATGATCCGCGAGCTCACGGCGGTCGCCGGCCTTCTCGGCGAGGACGCGGCCGTGCGCCTCGTCGTGCTGACGGGCGAGGGCGAGAGCTTTTGCGCCGGCGGCGACCTCAACTGGATGAAGGAGCAGATCGCCGCCACGCGCGAGGAGCGCATCGCGGAAGCCCGCCGGCTCGCCATGATGCTGAAGTCGCTGCGCGACCTGCCGAAGCCGCTCATCGCCCGCGTCAACGGGCAGGCCTATGGCGGCGGGGTTGGCCTTATCAGCGTGTGTGATGCGGCCATTGCCGTCGAGGGCGCGCGCTTCGGGCTGACGGAAACCCGCCTCGGCCTCATCCCGGCGACGATCAGCCCCTATGTCGCCGCCCGCATCGGCCCCGCCGCCTTCCTGCGCCTTGCCACCTCCGCCCGCCTTGTCGACGCCGAGGCCGCCCGCGCCATCGGGCTTTTGAGTGCCGTCGTGCCGGCCGAGGATATTGATGCGGCCGTGGAAGCGGAAATCAGGCCCTATTTCGCCGCCTCTCCCGAGGCCGTCGCGGCCGCCAAGGCGCTCGCCCATGCGCTCGCCCCGCCGATCGACGAGAAACTGATCGAGATGACCTTAATGCGGCTCGCCGACACATGGGAGACGCCACAGGCTACCGAAGGGATTGCGGCGTTTCTGGAGAAGCGGAAGGCGGGGTGGGTGCTGGCGGATACGGCGAAGTAAGCGATTGCCCCTCACCCTAACCCTCTCCCCGTAAACGGGGAGAGGGGACTTGCCCCACGGACATATATTGATTGGGGAGGCCGATGCGGCATACCCCTTCTCCCCGCTTGCGGGGAGAAGGTCGCGGCAGCGGGATGAGGGGCAAACTCGCCCTACTCGATGAACACCCGCACGCTCGCCGCGCGCCCGGCGGCGTCGATCACCGTCAGCGTCGAAAAGCCCGCGCCCTCCGGCAGCCATTGCGTCGTGCGGCGGCGGGCGGCGTCGGGCAGGACCTTGCCGTTGGCGAGCCAGCGGAAGGGCGCGCGGCCGCCTTGCAGCTTCAGCACCAGCGGCGAGATCGCCTCGCCCGTCGTCGCGCCGAGCTCCACATGCGCGCCTTCCGGCGGGTAGACGATGTGCGGGGCGGGCTCGCGGGCGAAGGTGGAGACGAGGCCGTTGGCCGTCGCCGAGAAGCGGCGCAGGCTTGCGGGAAGCTCGGACTGCGCGATCCGCACGGCACCCCTCGGTGCGCCGGGCAGCGCCACGATGGCAAGGCCCGAGCGGGCGAAGGCCTCGAAGAGGATGGGCGCGGCCGAGCCGTAGCCCGTCAGGCCCGGCACCGCGCCGTTGTCGGCCCGGCCGACCCAGACGCCGAGCACATGCCGCCCGTCGTAGCCGATCGACCAGGCGTCGCGGTAGCCGTAGCTGGTGCCCGTCTTGTAGGCGATGCCGAGCCGCCGGCTGCCGGTGGGTGGGATGACGCCGGAGAGCACGTCCGAGACCTGCCAGACGGCGACGGGATCGAGCAGCGGATCGCCGTCGATGATCGAGGGCGCCTCGCCGATGCCGTCGCCGAGCTTGACGGGCATGCCCCGGTTGGCGAGCGCCGCATAGAGCTGCGTGAGGTCGCGCAGCGTGATACCGAGGCCGCCGAGACCGATGGCAAGGCCGGGCGTCTCGCCCGGCGGCAGCACGGGGCGCACCTCGGCGCGGCGGAAGCGCACCATCAGCCGCGTCGGGCCGACCGCATCGAGCAGGCGCACGGCCGGCACGTTCAGCGACATCTGCAGGGCTTTGCGCACGCTGACGTCGCCCTGGTAGGTCATGTCGAAATTGCGCGGGCGGTAGCCGGAGAAATCCGCCGGCCGGTCCTCCACGATGGTTTCCTGCGCGACCAGCCCCTCCTCGAAGGCGAGCCCGTAGATGAAGGGTTTCAGCGCCGAGCCCGGCGAGCGGCGGATGCGCGTCATGTCGATCCAGCCGGCGCGGCTGCCGTCGAAATAATCCGCGGAGCCGACCTCGCCGAGGATCGCGCCGGTGCGCGCGTCCGCCATCACCATGGCGATGGAGACTTTCGGGCCGAGCCTCTGCGCCGCCTCGCGGGCGACGGCTTCGAGCCCGTCCTGCACCGAGCGGTCGAGTGTCGTTCGGTGGATGGCGGCCGCCGGATCCTTGCGTAGCGCCAGCTCCGACAGATGCGCGGCATAGGCGGGCAACTGCTGGCGGCGCTCCGGCACGGCCTCCGCCGAAGCGCGCTCGGCCTCGCCCTCGCCGATGACGTCGGAGACGGCCATGCGGGCGAGCACGCGCCCGCGTGCCTCCTCGGCGGCGGCCCGGTGCCGGTCGGGTCGGCGCTTTTCGGGAAGCTGCGGCAGGGCGACGAGGAGGGCGGCTTCGGCGACGGTGAGCCGCTTCGGCTCCTTGCCGAACCAGGCGAGGCTTGCCGCCCGCACGCCTTCCAGATTGCCGCCATAGGGGGCGAGCGTCAGGTAGAGATCGAGAATCTGGTCCTTGGAAAGCCGCCGCTCCAGTTGCACGGCGCGCGCCATCTGGCGCAGCTTTGCAAGGATCGAGCGGTTGTCGCGCGGCTCGATCAGCCGGGCGACCTGCATGGAAAGCGTCGAGGCGCCCGAGACGATATGGCCGCTCGCGACGAACTGGCCGGCCGCGCGCAGCACCGCCAGCGGATCGATGCCGGAATGCTCGCGGAAGCGCCGGTCCTCGTAGGCGACGAGCATGCGGATGAACTGCGGGTCGACGTCGGCGGCCGTCGTCTTCAGCCGCCAGTAGCCGTCCGGCGTCGCGAAGGCGCGCAGCAGCCGGCCGTCGCGGTCCAGAACTTCCTTCGAGACGGTATCGGCGACATGGACGGGCGGCGGAAAGGCGCGGTCCGCATAGTCGAGGCCGAAGGCGAGGGCGGCGATGGACGCCGCCCCGCACAGGGAGCCGATGAGGAGCTTGCGCCGGAGCGCCATGGCAGCCCTCCTATTCCGCCTTGACGACCTGCATGCGGCCGGTCGCCGTGCGGGCGGAATATTGCGGCCGGTACATGTCCTCCACCTGGGCCGCCGGCAGGTCGTAGGTGCCGGGGGTGACGGCGCGCACGACATAGGCCAGCGTCACCTCGCGGTTGTCGCCCTGGCTGCGGTTGAAGGCCGCCACGAAGCGGTCGTAGCGGAACTCCGTATGTGCCGCCTCCGTCTCGCCGAGCCAGTCGAAATTGGCGAGTTTCGCGCTGTCGACGAGGCTCGGATTGTCGATCTCGAAGCCGGCGGGCAAAAGGTCGGTGATGATGATGCGCGACGGCCAGTCGTTCTGTTCCGTCACCTTCAGCACCACGACATAGCGCTCGTTCTGCTGCGCCTCGGTGATGTTGGCCTCCTCGCCGTCGAGCGTGTAGTAGCTGCGCTCGATGGCAAAGCCGTCGCCGCCGGCCGGCAGCGGATCGGCGGGGGCGGCCACCGTCGTCACCACGGCCGAGACCGGCTCGCCGGTGCGGTTGGCGACGGTCAGCGGGTTTTCAAGGAGCGACTTGCCCGTCATCTGCGCGGCATAGCCGCCGGCATGCTCCGCGCCGTTGATCTCCAGCTTCAGGCCCTTGTCGGCATCCTTCACGGCGCGGGCGGCGAGCAGCATCCAGGTCTGCTCCTGCGTGCTCGTCCAGCGCTTGTTCTCCCATTGCTGGGCGACGATCTTCGTGAGTTGCGGAATGATGTCCGGAACCGGCCGGCTTTCCGCAGCAAGCGCCAGGATCGCCGCGCCGTCGCGCAGCGACGAGCCGTAGTCGCTGCGCGAGAGGCTGGCATTGATCACGCCGTCGCGCGCAAGGCCGAGCGCGTTGGAGAAGATCGCCAGCGAGCGCCGGGCATCGCCGTAGAGGCCGAGTGCACCGGCGATCTGCGCGCGGGCGAGCGGCGAGGTGAACTCCGAGAGCTTCGTGTCGGCATAGTAGCGCAGGTCGCTGATCGCGGCCTTGCGGTTGCGGGCGAGCACGTAGAGCGCATAGGCGATCTCGTTGCCCTGTGTGGAGACGTTCACGTCGTAGGAAAGGGCGTTCTGCAGGTTGGAGAGCGCCTGGAGCATCGCCTGCTCGGGCACCTCGAACTTCTGCTCGCGGGCCCTCGAGAGGAAGTCGGTGACGAAGGCGTCGAGCCACAGGTCGCCCGAATCCGGCCCCCACAGGCCGAAGCTGCCGGAGGAGGACTGGTTGGCGAGCACGCGGTAGATCGCGTCCTGCACCCGCTTCTGCGTTTCCGTGTCCTCCGGCAGGCCGGACTGCTTCGAGAGCTCGCTGAGATAGAGCAGCGGCAGCGCGCGGCTCGTCGTCTGCTCGGTGCAGCCGTAGGGATAGCGGTCGAGCGCCATCAGCAGCGCCGGAATGTCGAAGGCCGCCGCGCGCGAGACGTTGAGGCTGACGGAGGCGCCGGCGAGCTGGCTGTCGGCGAGCAACTGGTCGTCGATCGTCAGGCTGCCGTTCGCGGCGATCTCGATCGGCCGGCGCGTGGTGATGGGCATGGCGGCCGGGCGCACCGGCACGTTGAGCACCTGTTCCAGCGAGAGGCCGGAGGCGTTCGAGAGCTTTATCGTGACGAGCCCGTCGCCCGCCTCGCCGCCGATCAGCGGCAGTGTGAGTGCGGTCTTGCCGCCGGGCGTGAGGGTCACGGTCTCACCGGCGCCGCTCTGCTCGACCATGACCGAGCTGTTGTGCGTGACCTCTACCGTGTAGTCGCCGGCCGGCGCATCGGTATTGGCGACGTCGAGCCGCAGGTCCGCACGGTCCCCGGGGGCGAGGAACTTCGGCAGGCTCGCCGTCACGACGACCGGGTCGCGGATGACGACGTCCTTCGACGCGCTGCCGACGCCGGTCTTCGTCCAAGCGACGGCCATCACGCGCGCGGTGCCGTTGAACTGCGGAATGTCGAAGCTGACCTTGGCGTTGCCTTCCGTATCGAGCTTCACCGGCCCGGCGAAGAAGGCGACGAGTTTTTCCGTCGGCGGATTGCCCTGAAGGGCGCCTTCGCCGCCGTCGCCGCCGGTGCGAAGCCGTCCGGTCGTGCCGAGCGAGCCGTCGATCAGCCGGCCGTAGAGGTCGCGGATCTCCATGCCGAGACGGCGCTGGCCGAAATACCAGCCGGCCGGATCGGGCGCCTCGTAGCGGGTGAGGTTGAGGATGCCGACGTCGACGGCGGCGACCGTGATATAGGCCTCCTCGTTCGCGCCGGCGCCTGCGACCTTCAGCGAGATGTCGAGCGGCTGGCGGGGCAGCGTCTTCTCCGGCACGTCGAGCGCGACGTCGAGCTTGCGTTCGGCGGGATCGACCTTCAGCCAGGTAATGCCGATGGCGCGCATCGGCATGCGGCTCTCCTGGTCCGCACCGGGGCGGAAGAGCGTGGCGGTGACATAGGAGCCGGGGCCCCATGCCGCGGTGACGGGGATGTCCACCTCGCCGCCCCCGGCGGGGATGGAGGCGGTCTGCGTCGCGATCAGGCTTTCCGCGCCGATGGTGACGAGAAGCTGGCCGGCATGGCGCGGCGAGACCTTCAGCCGCGCCGTGTCGCCCACCTTGTAGCTTTCCTTGTCGAGCGAGATTTCCAGCGCGTCCGGCGTTTCCGTCGAGGTCGCGGCGACATACCAGCCGGCGTCGAACTCGACGCTGGTGGCGGGGCCTTCCGCCTCGGGGCTTTCCACTTCCAGCCGGTAGCGGCCCCAGGTGACGGGTACGGAGATGCGCCCGCCGTCGGCGTTGACGTCCAGCGTGCCGGTGGCGACCTGCTTCGTCGTCATGACGGGCTCGTAGCGCCACGAACTGCCGTCGCGATACCATTGGTAGTCGCGCTCGACGGAGAGCAGCTTCCACGGCATGCCCTGCATCGCCTCCTTCCCGCCGTCCGGGTTCACCGCGACGACGTGGAAATTCGCGACGCTGTTTTCCGAAAGGTCACCCGAGAACTCCGGCTTCACGCCGATCATCGGCCCTTCCGCCTTGACGGGCAAAGTCAGGCTGCGCTCGACGGCGCGTCCGCCCGCCTCGTTCATGCGCAGCGTCACCAGCGCCTCGAGGCGCTGGGTGGTGGGGGGAAGGTCGGTCACGGTGACGTCGAAGGTCGCCTTGCCCTCCTCGTCGAGCACGTCGAGGCCTTCGAGCGGGACGCGGTTCTCCTCGATCGCCTCCTCGTCGGCAAGGCCGAAGACGTAGCCCGGATAGGCGAGGTCCTGCCGCGTCGGCTTCAGCGCGACGTCGCCCTCGATCTCCAGCCCCGCGCCCGGCGCGCCGTAGAGATAGCGGCCCTCGACGGAGACCGGCGTCGGCACCTCGGCCTCGATGGCCTTGGCCTCGCTCGTCATGTCGAATTCGATGCGGTCCGGCACGAAGTCGTCGACGAGGAACTGCTTTTCGGCGATGGCCGTGCCCTTGGGGTCGGTGAAGACCTGCATGAGCCAGGAGCCGCGCATGCTGTTGTCCAGCAGGGGCAGGTCGACGGCGTAGCCGCCGAGCGCCGCCCCGTCCGCGACCATGCGGCGGTCCTCCACGCCGTCCGGGCGGGTGAAGACGAAGGTGAGCGGCAGCTTCTCGACGGCGTTCGCCTCGATGTCGCGGGCAAGGGCCGTGGCATGCACCGTCTCGCCGGCGCGGTAGATGCCGCGCTCGGTCCAGGCGAGCACGTCGATGGCGCCGGGCGCCGGACGGCCGGTCACGCCCCGGTCGGAAAGATCGAAGCCGGCGCGCGTCATGTCGAGGAAGACGAAGTCGCCTTCGCCCTTCTTCGCGAGGATGACGGCGGGCGTGTTGGCGGCGGTGCCGCGGATGAGGCCGGCCGTGAAGGTGGCGCGACCGTCCGCGTCCGTCGTCGCCGTGCCCAGCACCTCGTTGTTCTTGGCGATGAGCTGCAATTCGACGCCTTCGAGCGGCCCGGCCGTGTCGAGCGAGCGGGCGAAGACGGAAAGGCCGTCCGTGCCGGCATAGGTGGTGAGCCCGACGTCGGAGACGACGAACCATTGCGTCGCCTTGGAATCCCATTCGTTGCTGTGGCCGTTGGAGGCGGCGGCGGTGAGAACGTAGACGCCTGGCTTGCGCTCCGGCAGCGCCTCGTCGACCGGGAAGCTGGTCACGACGTCCTTGTTGAGGTCCGGCGCGATGTCGATCTTGCCCTGCCAGACGAGCTCGCCGCTCTGGCTCTCGATGCGGTCGGCGGAGTAGCCGTCGAGCTGGGTCAGGAACTGGCTGTCGGCGAGCAACGCGGCGATGGCGCGGTCGCCGACGCGGTAGAGCTTGAGGTCGGCGCTGTCGGTGTTGACCGAGACGATCGGGATGCCGCGGCGCACGCTCCCCGGCAGCACGAAGCCGTCGCCGGTGAACCGCACCGTTGCGGCGCGGTCCTGCACGTAGACTTCAAGGTCGACCGGCGAGGCCAGCGGCTCGTCGACGGAGGAGGGCAGGCCCGCGCGGAAGCCGATCTTGTAGCGCTGGCCGTGGGTGAGGCCCTCGACGCAGATCTGCCGGTCCTTGGCTTCCACGGCCTTGGGTGCGGCGCCGTCGAGCGTCACGAAGGAGGCATAGTCGGCGCCGGCCTTCACCAGCGGCTCGGAAAATTCCACGCAGGCGCGCGGGCTCGCGCTGTCCGAATCGATCGTGTGGCCGACGACGCGGAAGCCCTGCCGGGCGCGAAGGCCGAGATAGGCCGACTGCACCGCGACGTCCTCTTTCAGAGCAAGGCTCGCCTTGTAGGCGTTGATGCCGGCGCGGTAGCTGGCGGACTTGTCGAGCGTGTCGCCGAGCACGGCGAGCGCCCGGGCGCGCGTCTCCGTCGTGCGCGAGAGCTGGTAGGCGTTGATGGCGGCAAGCGCGCCCTGCCCGGCGAGGTAGCTGTTGTCGTTCGCCCGGCCCATGGTCTCGGCCGTCTCGATCCAGAGGTAATAATCCTCCGGCGCGAGCGACAGCGCGCCGCGGAAGGCGGTGAGCGCCCGGTCGAAATGGCCGGACGCCGCCTCGATGCGGCCGAGCGAGGCAAGGCTTTCGGCGCCCTGGCCCTGATGCTCCGGCGCGAGCGCAAGGGCGCTGCGGAAGCTGCGGGCCTCGCCCAGCATGTAATCGCCGACGAAGGAGAGCGCCGGCGGCGCACCGATATCGGCGGCATCGTCCGCCTTGACGATCTTGCCGGCGACGGCGCCCTGGAAATGGTTGAGCTGGTTGAAGTCGCTCTTCAGGAAGCACCATTTCACCTTGGGATTATAGGTGAAGGCGCGGCAGGAAAGGTCGTCGATGCAATCCGTCTTGCACTGGTCGAGCGTCACGTCCTGAACGGTGCGCAGGTCGAAACCGAAATAGTCGCTGTTCTCCGTCGTCACGACGGAGCGCGTCTCCCCGGCATGGGCGGGAAGGGGCGGTGCGGCAAGGGCGGAAAGAAGAAGTGCCGAGAAACCGAAGATTGCGCGCCTAGACATGATGTCCTCCTACCGCTGCCCGTCCCGTTGCCGCCGTCACTGTTTCGGCCCGGGCCCGGCTTGTCAACCGCAAGGGAAGGGAGCCGGAGGGCCTTAAAGGGAGACGGCGCATGGAACCAGGGGGAAGACGTTTCGAGTTCGCCGTTCCATCGCCGGGAATGCGAAAAATTTCGCGGTCGCCCGCGTTAACCTTTTGTTAACCATATGCGCGCAGACTTGGCATTATCGACGAATGTGCTTCTGTCATACCGCTGTAACAGCGGTCGGTTAGACCCTTCGTCAGACACGAAAGTCGTGTTTCGGCAACGCGGTGACCACGGATGTACTGGCACTGCGCGAAACACTGGCCCGGCAAGGCCGGGATGAGGAAGCGGGGGGCGACCCTCGCTTTTTTCATGCCCGCCCGGCGCTTGCCGCTGGACGCTTCCGGCCAGTTGCCCTACCGAAGACCGTCTTTTTCTCACTCGGACGGTTTCATGTCGGACGTCGCCCTCAATGTCTTGCCCGTTTTCGCCCTGATCCTCCTCGGCTGGACGCTGGTGCGCACCGGCTATCTCAGGGAGGAGCTGGGCGAGGGGCTCGGCGACTTCGTCTTCCGGGTGGCCGTGCCGGTGCTCCTCTTCCGCACCATCGCGGAGGCGGACTTTGCCGGCGAATCGCCGCTGCGCATCTGGGTCGCCTATTTCGCCGGCGTCGCCGTCACCTGGACCGTCGCGCATCTGACGGCGACGCTCGGCTTCAAGCGCGACCGGCGGATGGGGGTGCTCGCGGGCGTTTCCGCCGCCTTCGCCAACACCGTCTTCATCGGCCTGCCGCTCGTCTCGCGCGTCGTCGGCGAAGACGGGCTCGTGGCGATCTCGGTGCTGCTGTCCGTGCACCTGCCGGTCATGATGATCGCCGGCACGGTGCTCATGGAGCGTGCCGAGCGCAAGGACGGCACGCGCCCGCCCCAGAGCTTTGCGGCCCTCCTCCTCGGCATCGTGCGCAACCTCGTGCGCAATCCGCTGGTGATCGGCCTCTTCGTCGGCGCGCTGTTCCATGTCGGCGGCGTGCCGCTCAAGGGGCCGGTGAAGGTGATGGTCGATCAGGTCGCGGCCATGGCGGGCCCGGCGGCCCTCATCTCCATCGGCATGGCGCTCAACAGGTACAAGGTCGGCGGCAATGCCGGCATCGCGCTCGCCATGACGGCCCTGAAGCTCGTGCTCCTGCCGGGCTCCGTCTATGTCGCCTGCCGGCTGCTCGGCCTCAGCCCCCAGTGGACGGCCGCCATGGTGCTGACCTCCTCCGTGCCGACGGGCGTCAACGCCTGGCTGCTCGCCAACCATTTCGGCGTCGGCCATGCGCTCGCCTCCTCCACCATCACCATGACGACGGCCTTCGGCGTCTTCACCGTGTCGTTCTGGGCCTGGCTGCTCGGCTGAACTGTTTTTCCCGCAGGGCAACAAAAAACCCGGCGCGAAGGCCGGGTTTCGGTGTCTGCGTGGCAGGGCCGCTTCTTACTGTGCGGCCGGCTGCTCGGCCGTCGTGCCGCCTTCGGCCGGGGTGGAGCCCTCGGTGGTCGTTGCAGCAGCGCCGCCCTCGGCGGGAGCCGCGCCGTCCGTGGCAGCCGCGCCATCGGTTGCCGCAGCACCGGCGTCGGCCGTCGGCAGCGGAACCGGGTTGTCGGAGAGCGTGCGCAGGTAGGCGATCAGGTTGGCGCGCTCGTCGTCCTTCTTGAGGCCGGCAAAGCCCATGGCGGTGCCCGGAACGTGCTTCTTCGGCGCTTCGAGGAAGAAGTTCAGGTGGTCGAAGTCCCAGACCTGCTTGTGGTCTTCCGAGAAGGTCGTCATGCCGGCGGAATAGCTGAAGCCCTCATGCGAGGCGATGGGGCGGTTCACGACTCCCCAAAGGTTCGGCCCGACCTTGTTCGGGCCTCCCTTATCCCCGGTGTGACAGCTCGCACACTTCTTGAAGACGGATGCGCCGGCGGTTGCATCGGCACTGGCAAGCAGGGTCGCGATCGGAACGGCCTTTGCGGCTTCGTCTCCGCCGGCAGCTTCCGCCCCGCCGGTTTCCTCGGCGACGATCGTGAAGCCTTCCTTCTCGGGAGCTTCCGAATGGAAAATGCCTTCAGAAGCGATCGACACGGACATCAGTACGAAGACGGTGCCAAGCAGGGCACCAACGCCCATGTTCACATAAGAGTTCATCCAAACGCTCCCCTAGCAACCGGCGGACAGACGCCGGCCAGTCTTGAAATCGCGCGGAACCTATGTCTTTTGCTGCTTCGTTGCAACAGTGATTGTAGCCCCCGCACTGAGACCTTTTGACACTTTTCCCGGGGGTTTTGAAGGGCCTGAGATGAATCGCGCCAATTTTGACAAGACCCTCGTGCTCATTCCGGCGCGCATGGCCTCGACTCGCCTTCCGGGCAAGCCGCTCGCCGATATCGCGGGCCTGCCGATGATCGTGCAGGTTGCGCGGCGCGCGGCGGCCGCCGGCGTCGGCCGGGTCGTCGTCGCGGTCGACCATCAGGACATCTTCGATGCGGTCACGGCGGCAGGCTTCGAGGCGGTGATGACGCGCGTCGACCACCAGTCCGGCTCCGACCGCATCCACGAGGCCTTGGCGAAGAGCGACCCGGAAGCGCGTGCCGAGATCGTCATCAACGTGCAGGGCGACCTGCCGACCATCGATCCGGAAACGATCCGCGCCGCGCTCCGTCCGCTGGAGAACGCCGCGACCGACATCGCCACGCTGACGACGGAAATCCGCGAGGAAGAGGAGAAGACCAATCCGAACGTGGTGAAGGTCGTCGGCTCGCCGATCGGCGAGAGCCGCCTTCGCGCGCTCTACTTCACCCGCGCGACGGCGCCCTACGGCAAGGGGCCGCTCTATCACCACATCGGGCTCTACGCCTATCGCCGCAAGGCGCTCGAAGCCTTCGTCTCGCTTGCCCCCTCGACGCTGGAAAGGCGCGAGTCGCTGGAGCAGCTCCGGGCGCTGGAGGCCGGCATGCGGATCGACGCGGAGATCGTTGACACCGTTCCGCTCGGTGTCGATACTCCCGCCGACCTCGAAAAGGCCCGGGCAATGCTCGCGGCCCACCCCATCTGATACGGATACCCGGCCATGATCATGAAGACCAACAAGATCGCCTTCCAGGGCGAGTTCGGCGCGAATTCCGACATGGCGAGCCGCGACATGTTCCCGACCATGGAGCCGCTGCCGTGCCAGACCTTCGAGGACGCATTCCTGGCCGTCGAGAACGGCGATGCGGATCTTGCGATGATCCCCATCGAGAACACGATCGCCGGCCGCGTCGCCGACATCCACAATCTGCTGCCGGAATCGAACCTGCACATCGTCGGCGAATATTTCATGCCGATCCGCTTCCAGCTCATGGTGCTGCCGGGCGTGACGCGCGAGGATATCCGCACGGTCCACAGCCATATCCACGCGCTCGGCCAGTGCCGCAAGATCGTGCGCCGCAACGGCTGGAAGCCGGTGATCGCCGGCGATACGGCGGGTGCTGCCAAGCTCGTCTCGGAAAGCGGCGACCGCACCATGGCCGCGCTCGCCCCGCGCCTTGCGGCCGATCTCTACGGCCTGTCGATCGTCGCGGAGAATGTCGAGGATACGGAAAGCAACGTCACCCGCTTCGTCGTCCTCTCGCGGGAGGAGAAGAAGGCCGAGCGTGACGACGAGGGCATCGTCGTCACCACTTTCGTCTTCAACGTGCGCAACATTCCGGCCGCCCTCTACAAGGCGCTCGGCGGCTTTGCCACGAACGGCATCAACATGACGAAGCTCGAAAGCTACCAGATCGGCGGCAAGTTCATCGCCACCCAGTTCTATGCCGATATCGAAGGCCACCCTGACGACCAGCATGTGCGCCAGGCGCTGGAGGAGCTGCGCTTCTTCTCGGAGAAGGTCCGCATCCTCGGCACCTACCGGGCACACCCGATGCGCAGCGCGTTTTAAAGGCTCGCACCGGACTTGACGATCGTCAGGTAGGCCGGAACCGCGCCGCCGCACCGGCATTTCCCAAGCGAAAGGAGATGCCCATGCGCACGATCACCTATATCACGATTTTGGTGTCGATGATGGTGAACGCCGTCGTTTTCGGCGCCGGAACCATCGCCATCCTCGCCGTGCCGGCGCTTGACGCGCACGCCAAGTACCTGCTGCCGGCCTGGATCGCCGTCACCTTCCTCGTCAGCCCGGTCATCGCGCGTTTCATCGCGCCAAGCCTCAGGCTGCGCCGCCATCCGGGCGACGAGCCGCGGTTCGGCCTGCGCTGATCAGCTCTGCCAATCCAGCCAGTCGCGCATCAGGCGGTGCGCGATGGCGCCCTTCGGCGGCGGGGCCGTGACGCCCGGCGCGAGGCCGGAAAGGGCGTTGCGCTCGATCATCGCCGCCGTCTCGGCGCGGGTGAACCAGCGGCAATCCTCCAGTTCCGCCTCGTCGCGGCGGATATCGAAGGAGATCGCCTCGCCGTAGCAGCCGATCATCAGCGAATGCGGCATCGGCCAGGGCTGCGAGGCATGGTAGCGCACGCGGCCGACCTTGATGCCGGATTCCTCGAAGGTCTCGCGCCGCACCGTATGCTCGATGGTCTCGCCCGGCTCCAGGAAGCCGGCAAGGCAGGAATACATGCCTTCCGGGAAATGCGGCGAGCGGCCGAGCAGGCAAAGGTCGCGCTCGATGTCGATGACCAGCATGATCGCCACCGGATCGGTGCGCGGGAAGATCGTGTGGCCGCAGGCCTCGCAGATGCGCCGGTAGCCGCCGATCTCCGATCGGGTCGGCGAACCGCACTTGCCGCAGAAGCGGTTGTTCGCGTTCCAGGTCATCATGCTGGAGGCCTGGGCGAACTGGCCGAGCAGATCGTCGTCGAGCATCTGCTGGCGGTAGAGCGTGCGCCCGTCGGCGGCCTTCAGCGGCTCGTGCAGCGTATCGGGATCGGCCTTGACGGGGATGGCAAGCCGCGGCTCGCCGTTCTTCAGGTAGCCGAGCAGGATGGAATCCTCCGGCACCGGGCCGAGCTCGGCAAGCTCGTAGGGCGCGAACAGCGGATCGATGATCTTCTCGTCGTGCTTGACGACGAGCTTGCCGCCGGCGAGCGCGAAGGCGTGGACGTTGTCGGCCTTGAAGGCCTGTTCCAGGCAATCGGGCGCGCGGTGCTCCGAGCGGCGGTCGAGCGTGTTTTCCGCAAAGGCCACCATGGTGCTGGGTTCCGGATGCGGGCGGTAGAAATCGAAAAGGGAAGGCTTCATGGGGTCAGGGCATCCAGGAGCTTGGCCGCGAAGGCCTTGGTTTCCTCGGCCGTGCGCGGCTCGGCGGTGCCGTGGCCCCAGACGGGGCCCGGCCAGTTGGCATCGCCCTCGCTGCGCGCGACGACATGGACGTGCAATTGGCGGACGATGTTGCCGAGCGCGCCGGTGTTGATCTTCGTCGCGCCGGTCACCTTCTTCAGCGCCTCGGCGACGAGCACCGTCTCGAAGGTCAGCATGGTCTGGTCGAGCGGGGTCAGCTCGAAGATCTCGCTGACATTCGCCCGCTGGGGCACGAGCACCAGCCAGGGCCAGCGCTTGTCCTTCATAAGGCGCAGTTCGCACAGGCCGATCTTCGTCAGGAGATCGCTGTCGCACGCCAGCCGTTCGTCGGGTTGAAAGTCGCTCATGAAGTTCTTCCGCATGCCTGTTTTGAAGAGTCATGCCACGCAGCCGATTTCCCTCCAACAGTTTTTTATCGCCTCGGCTTGCATTCGGCCGGAATATTGCCGATATGGAGGGCGGGAGGTTGGTGGTGGACGAGCCACTCGCCAACCGGGTCAGGTCCGGAAGGAAGCAGCCCTAACGAGCCCCGGCACGGGTCATCGTGCCAGCCTCCCACCTTACCGTCCTGTCGGGACTAAAGCGCCTCATTTGCGGCAGGGTCGATGAGCGACGAAACCACAAATCCGTCCAGCGAAAAACCGGCCGCCTACCGGGTGCTTGCCCGCAAGTACCGCCCGAAGGACTTCTCCGACCTCATGGTCGGGCAGGAGCCGATGGTCCGCACGCTGACGAACGCGTTCGAGACCGGTCGTATCGCCCAGGCCTACATGCTGACGGGCGTGCGCGGCGTCGGCAAGACGACGACCGCCCGCATCCTCGCCCGCGCGCTCAACTACAAGACCCCCGAGATCGACAGGCCGACGATCGACCTTCGCGTCCCCGGCGAACATTGCCAGGCCATCATGGAAGGCCGGCATGTCGACGTCATCGAGATGGATGCCGCCTCCCATACCGGCATCGACGACATCCGCGAGATCATCGAGCAGGTGCGCTACCGCCCCGTTTCGGCGCGCTACAAGGTCTATATCATCGACGAAGTGCACATGCTCTCGACGCAGGCCTTCAACGGCCTGCTGAAGACGCTGGAAGAGCCGCCGGAGCATGTGAAGTTCATCTTCGCGACGACGGAGATCCGCAAGGTGCCGATCACCGTCCTGTCGCGCTGCCAGCGGTTCGACCTGCGCCGCATCGGCGCCTCCGACCTTGTCGGCCTCTTCTCCACCATCCTCGGCAAGGAAGGCGTCGATTTCGAGCCGGATGCGCTCGCGATGGTCGCCCGCGCCGCCGAGGGCTCGGCCCGCGACGGCCTCTCGCTGCTCGACCAGGCGATCGCCCATGGGGCGGGCCGCGTCGAGGTCGAGGCCGTGCGCTCCATGCTCGGTCTTGCCGACCGGGCGCGCATCGTCGATCTCTTCGAGCATATCGTGAAGGGCGATGCGGCCGCCGCGCTCGCCGAGTTCGCCGCACAGTACGAGGCCGGCGCCAGCCCCTCCGTCGTCCTGACGGACCTTGCCGATTTCACCCACCTCGTCACCCGCATGAAATACGTGCCGGATGCGGCCGGCGACCAGTCGCTGAGCGAGATCGAGCGCGTGCGTGGCGTGGAATTCGCCAATTCCATCGCCGTGACAGCGCTCTCGCGCATGTGGCAGATGCTGCTCAAGGGCATTCCGGAGGCGGAAGCCTCCAGCCGCCCGGCGGGCGCGGCCGAGATGGTCATCATCCGCCTTGCCCATGCCGCCAACCTTCCCTCGCCGGAAGAGGCCGCCCGCCGCCTTGCCGAGCTTTCGGGCGGCGAGGGCGGCGCTGGTGGCGGCCGCGCGCCGCAAGCGGGCGGCAACGGTGGCGGCCAGCCGACGGCGCAGGCCGCCGTTTCCGCCGTCTCCCGCCAGCCGGATGCACCGGCACGCGCCCAGTCGGGCGGCGCGACGATGCTGTGCGCCGTGCCGCAGGCCGAGCCGTCACCCCAGCCGGTCGGCCGTATCGAGTCCGCCCCGGCCGAGCAGCCGGCCGCCGCGCCGAAGGTGCCGGTCAATTCCCTCTCCGACATCGCCGACCTCTGCACGAAGAACCGCGACATCCGCCTGCGCGCGCTCGTGCGCGCCTTCGTGAAGCCGGTGCGCGTGGAGGCCGGCAAGCTGGAAATCGGCCTTGCGCAGGACGCGCCGAAATCGCTGATTACCGACCTTCAGAATCGCCTCCAGGAATGGACCGGCATGCGCTGGCTGGTCATCCTCTCGCGCGAGGCCGGCGGGCCGACGCTCTCGGAGGCCGAGACGATGGCGCAGGAGGCGCGCGTCGCCGACGCCCGGCAGGACCCGGACGTCGCCGCCATCCTGCAGCGCTTCCCCGGCGCCAAGATCACCGACGTGCGCATCAAGGTGCAGGAAGCGGAAGACGAGATCGAGACCGTCGCGGCGCCTGCCGCCGCCGAATCCGCCGAGGGCGACATCCTGCCCGGCGACGACATCGAACACTAGAAAGAGGAGAGGCCGATGCGCGACATCATGGGCATGATGGGCAAGGTCAAGGAAATGCAGGCCAAGATGGAGAAGATGCAGGAGGAGATCGCCGCGCTCGAAGTCTCCGGCGCCTCCGGCGGCGGCCTCGTCTCCGTCACGCTCGACGGCAAGGGCAACCTCAAGGGCCTGAAGATCGACCCGTCGCTCTTCAAGGAAGATGACGTCGAGATTCTCGAGGACCTGATCGTCGCCGCCCACAAGGACGCCAAGGAGAAGGCCGAGGCGCAGGCGGCCGAGAAGACCAAGGCGCTGACCGCCGGCCTGCCGATCCCGCCCGGCTTCAAACTGCCGTTCTGATATTGTAGGGTCGACGGCTCCTGAGGAGGATTTCCGATGAGCCTGACGACCCTCGTAATCTTCGCCGGCGCGCTGATGATGGCGGCCGGATCGCCCGGCCCGAGCATCGCCGCACTGGTCGCGCGTGTCCTGTCGCGCGGGGCGAGGGACGTGCTTCCCTTCCTCGCCGCCATGTGGATCGGCGAGGGCATCTGGCTCACCTGCGCCGTGCTGGGGCTCGCGGCCATCGCCGAGACCTTCTACGCCGCCTTCGTCGCCATCAAGTGGCTCGGCGTCCTCTACCTTCTCTACCTCGCCTGGAAGATGTGGTTCGCGCCGGTCGACACGGGCGAGGCCGCGCTGCCCGAGGCGCGCTCCGGCGCAAAGCTGTTCTTCGCCGGCATGACGGTGACGCTCGGCAATCCGAAGATCATGATGTTTTACGTCGCGCTGCTGCCGGCGATCATCGATCTCGGCGCCGTCACGCTCACCGGCTGGGCGGAGCTCGTCGTCACCATGTTCGTCGTGCTGGTGGCGATCGACCTTGCCTGGGTCTTCCTCGCCTCGCGCGCCCGCCGGTTCCTCAGGAGCCCGCGCGCCGTGCGCATCGCCAACCGCGTCAGCGCCGGCACCATGGCCGGGGCGGCGGCCGCCATCGCGACGCGCTGATCAGCCGGTCAGCGCCGCGCGCAGCTTGTCGTTGATGGGCGCGGCGAGATAGCGGTTGCGGTCCTCCTCGGAAAGATTCTTTCCGTAGGTGCGCAAGAGTTCCGGCATGGTGACGGGCGTGCCGTCGAAAGGCGTATAGGTGACGGCATCGCCCGTCCGGATCACGCCGTCCCTGAGCACCCGGCAGTAGAAGCCCGGCCGCCCCGCCTGCATGAAGCGCTTGGCAAAGCCCGGATCGCCCATGCGCGCCGAGAGCGTGGCGCAGGGGATGCGCGTCGAGGTGACTTCGAGGAGGACGCTTTCCGTCTCGAACTCGAAGCGGTCGCCGACCGAGACGCTGCGGCTGTCGATGCCTTCGATGACGAGGTTCTCGCCGAAGGTGCCCGGCTCGATGGTCCTGCCGAACTCCTTCGTCCACCAGTCGAGATCGACCGAGCCGAGCGCGTAGACCGCCTGTTCCGGGCCGCCATGGTGCTTGCGGTTGCAGATGGCGTCGCCGAGCAGCCCTTCGCGGTCGACGACGACGGCCGCATCGGTCGGCGTCTTGAAAATGCCGGTCTTGTAGCTTTTGCCGGGAACCGGACGGGCAAGGCCCGTGCATACCGCAACTATCCTGATCAGCGCTGCCTCCCTGCGGGGTGGATTCCGTTTCCCCTTGATATGGGCTAGATACCGGCAATGGCAAAACGAGTCACCGGCCCTGAAATCGAAAAACTCATCCAGCTTCTGGCGAAGGTGCCGGGCCTCGGGCCGCGCTCGGCGCGCCGGGCGGCGCTGCACCTCGTCAAGAAGAAGGACCAGCTTCTGGGTCCCCTTGCCGACGCGATGGGCGAAGCGCACCGCAAGGTGCGCATCTGCTCGTGCTGCGGCAATGTCGATACGATGGATCCCTGCACCGTCTGCACGGATGTGCAGCGCGACCAGTCGGTCATCATCGTCGTCGAGGACGTCTCCGACCTCTGGGCGCTGGAGCGCGCCGGCGCGATGAACGCCGCCTACCACGTCCTCGGCGGCACGCTCTCGCCGCTCGACGGCATCGGCCCGGACGACCTCAACATCCGCGGCCTCGTCGACCGGGTGGCGAAGGGCGGCGTGCGCGAATTGATCGTCGCCGTCAACGCCACCGTCGAGGGCCAGACGACCGCCCACTACATCACCGACCAGCTTTCCGGCCTCGACGTGAAGATCACGCGCCTCGCCCACGGCGTTCCCGTCGGCGGCGAGCTCGACTATCTCGACGAAGGCACGCTGACGGCCGCGCTCCGCGCGCGCACGGCGATCTGAGGAGAGCGTTCATGTTGCGATGGCTGTCGCGCTTCACCCCCCTCTGCCCTGCCGGGCATCTCCCCCACAAGGGGGGAGATCGGCTTGGAGCAAGGCGGTGCCACGATTCAATCTCCCCCCTTGTGGGGGAGATGCCCGGCAGGGCAGAGGGGGGTATCCTCGCCCGCCTCGCGCTGATGATTGCGCTCGCGCTCGTTTCCTCCCCCGCCCACGCCGCCTCCAAGGCCGAGGTGGAGGCGATGTTCCGCGCCTGGATCGACAACGACCTCTGGCCGGCAGCAAGGAAAACCGGCGTCAGCGAAAAGACTTTTCGCGCGGCGATGGAGGGCGTGACGCTCAACTGGGACCTGCCCGACCTCGTGCCGCCCGGCTCAAAGCCGAAGAAGGAACAGGCGCAGAGCCAGGCGGAATTCTCCGCGCCCGGCGCCTATTTCTCCGAAAAGCGCCTGCAAAGCCTCGCGGCAAGAGGCAGCAGCCTCGCCAGGGCCCATGCCTCGACGTTGCGCAAGGTCGAGCAGCGCTTCGGCGTGCCGGGCGAGATCGTGCTGGCCGTCTGGGGCCGCGAATCCGGCTTCGGCAGCGCGAAAATCCCCTATTCGGCCGTCGAGGTTCTGGCCACCAAGGCCTTCATGTCGACGCGCAAGGACCTCTTCCGCAAGGAGCTGATCGCCGCGCTGCACATCGTCGACGGCGGCGACCGTACGGTGGGGCAGTTGCGCGGCTCCTGGGCCGGCGCGCTCGGCCAGCCGCAGTTCATGCCGACGAGCTTCCTGCAATATGCCGTCGATTTCGACGGCGACGGCGTGCGCGACATCTGGGATTCGGTGCCAGACACGCTCGCCTCCATCGCCAACTACCTCGTGAAGAAGGGCTGGCAGCCGGGCCGCGGCTGGGGCTACGAGGTCTCGATCCCGGACGGCGTCTCCTGCGCGCAAGAAGGGCCGGACCTCGCAAAGCCCATCTCGGCCTGGGCCTCGAGCGGCATCACGCGTATTTCCGGCAAGGCGTTCCCGGCTGGCGAGGCGAAGGCCTCCGGCATGATGCTGGTCCCGGCCGGCACGCACGGGCCGGAATTCATCGTCACGCCGAATTTCTACGTGCTCAAGGAATATAACAACTCCGACCTCTACGCCCTCTTCCTCGGCAACCTCGCCGACCGCATCGCCTATGGCAGCGGCCCGTTCCGCGGCGCGTGGGGGGATGTCGGCAGGATGCTGCGCTCGGACGTGCTTGCCATGCAGAAGGCGCTCGTCGCCAAGGGCTACGATGTCGGCAAGGTCGACGGCCTGCCGGGCTACAAGACGCGCCGCTCGCTCGGCGACTGGCAGGCGAAGAACGGCCTCGCCCCCACCTGCTTTCCCGACGCCTCGCTCAAGGCCAAGCTGCGCTAATCAGTGTACCACTACCTGCTGCTTGAACCGCTCGTATTGATGCGGAACGATGGTCTGGCGCTCGATCATGCGGTGGACGCGCGGGGCGTCCGCGCCGCGGTGGAGGAGCCGTAGCTTCTCGCCGTTGGCGGCATCGGCAAGGGTGCGGCGCTGGTTGTGGCGCACATATTCCACCCAGGTCGGCACATGGTAGGTCTCGGTCCAGACGGTGGGGTTTTCCAGGTCCCGCATCAGCGCCCATTGGCCCGCGCCGTCGCGGATGCGGATGCGCCGCCGCTCGGTCATCGTTTCCAGGAATTCGGGGATATCTTTCTCGTCGATCTCGTAGTCGATGAGGATGACGATGGGGCCGCTGCGCGGCTTGAGGTCCAGCGGCAGGTCCGGCTCGCTGAAGCGGCCCAGCGGGTCGACATTGAGGCTTTCGAGTTCCGGCAGCGAAAAGCGCAGGCCGAGGGCGGCGCCGGCGATCATCGTCACTGCCGAGGCGATGAGCGCGGTCTGCGCGCCGTGCGTGTCGGCCGTCGCGCCCCAGATCCAGCTTCCGGCGGCGATGCCGCCGAAGGTGGTGGTCTGGTAGAGCGAAAGCGCGCGGGCGACGACCCAGCGCGGCGTGGAAAGCTGCACCGTCGTGTTGAAGAGCGAGAGCGCCAGCACCCAAGAGGCGCCGGCAATGGGCAGCACCGCGCCGGTCAGCAGCGCCGAGGTGCTGAGGGCCGAAACGCATGCGCTGACGGCAAAGCCGGTGAAGGCGAGGCGCGCGATGGTCTCGCTGGAGAAGCGCTCGCGCACGCTCGCGTTCAGCAGCGCCCCGCCGATGGCGCCGAGCCCGAAACAGCCGAGCAGGATGCCGTAGGTCAGCGGCCCGCCCGAGACGATGTCGCGGGCGATGAGCGGCAGCAGCGAGAGGATGGAGCTGGTGGCAAGGCCGAAGGCGAAGCCGCGCAAAAGCACCTTGCAGATGTTCGGCGACATGGAGACGTAGCGCAGGCCCGCCGAGATGGCGCGGCCGAAATCCTCGCGCGGCAGTGCGCTGCGCGGGACGTTCGGCTTCCAGCGGAAGAGCGCGTAGAGGAGGGCGAAATAGCTGAGCGCATTGGCGGCGAAGGCCGCCGCCGCCCCGCCCGCCGCCACGATGACGCCGCCGATGGCCGGCCCGACGCTGCGGGTGATGTTGAAGCCCATGCTGTTGAGTGAGACCGCGGCGGGAAGGTCCTCGCGCGGCACCATGTCGCCGACGGAAGCCTGCCAGGCCGGGTTGTTGAGCGCGGTGCCGCAGCCGATGAGGAAGGTGAAGGTCAACAGCAGCCAGGGCGTGATGAGACCCTGCCAGGCGCAGAGCGTCAGGGCGATAGAGACGACGAGCATGAAACACTGGGCCGATAGCATCAGCCTGCGCCGGTCGAAATTGTCGGCGAGCGCCCCCGCGGCGACGGAGAACAGCATGATCGGCAGCGAGGTGGAGGCCTGCACCAGCGCCACCATGTTGGCCGAAGGCGAGATGGAGGCCATCATCCAGGCCGCGCCGACGGACTGCACGAGCCCGCCGAAATTGGAAATGAGGCTGGCGGCCCAGATCAGGCGATAGGTCTCGTTGCGAAAGGGGGCGAGGGGGGACTTGCGATCCGGCACGGCGGGCACTCTTTCTCGACGCGGTTTCAAGGGGCAATCTAGTCCATCGGGAAATTGCGGCAACCCGGCCACGTGCAGGTAGATGCGCCCGCCCACAGCCGGATTTGCCGCCGACCTTGCATTCGCGGCGAAGTGGGTCTATATCAGCCGCAAATTCTTGATCGTCAGATGAAGAGTGGGCCCGCAAGGACCCGCTCTTTTTTATTGCCCCGATCGAGCGCATGATAACGAACATCCCGGGAGGGCATGTCATGAACGACACGACCCAGGCAGAAAACACCGCCGTCGAGCCGCGGCTGATCGTCGAGACCGGCCTCGACCGGCGCGTCGCCGACATCATCGAGCCGACCATCGAGCAGATCGGCTACCAGCTCGTGCGCGTGCGCCTTTCGGCGCAGAACGGCGCGACGCTGCAGATCATGTGCGAGCGGCCGGACGGCACCATGACCGTGGAGGACTGCGAGCAGGTCTCGATGGCCATCTCGCCGGTGCTCGACGTTGAGGATCCGATCGACAAGGCGTATCATCTGGAGGTCTCCTCGCCCGGCATCGACCGGCCGATGGTCCGCAAGTCGGACTTCACGCGCTGGCTCGGCCATCTTTTGAAATGCGAGACGTCGATCCTGGTCGACGGGCGCAAGCGTTTCCGCGGCAAGATCGTCGCGGCCGACGAGAACGGCTTCACGCTGGAGCGGGACCAGCCCGCCCCCGGCGACGAGCCGGTGGTCGTCATCCCCTTCACGGCGCTTGCCGAGGGCCGGCTGATCCTGACCGACGAGCTGATCCGCGACGCGCTGGCCGCCGACAAGAAGGCGAAGGCCGCGCAGGCCGCGAACCAGAACGACGAAGAAGACGGCGACGACGAAGAATAAGTGTGAGTGCGCTTCGCCGAGAGCGGCGGAGCGGAGAGGACGGAACCGGAGCGGCGCGCCGCTCCCGACAGGCTGGCGGCTAGGCCCCGGCCCGACCATGGAGACCTGAGACAATGGCAGTCAGTGCGAACCGGCTTGAGCTTCTGCAGATCGCGGATGCCGTGGCCCGTGAAAAGGTCATCGACCGCGAGATCGTGCTTGCCGCGATGGCCGACGCCATCCAGAAGGCGGCCCGCTCGCGTTACGGCACGGAATCCAACATCCGCGCCGACATCAATTCCAAGACCGGCGAAATCCGCCTCCAGCGCCTGCTGGAAGTCGTCGAGCACGCCGAGGACTATTCCACCCAGATCCCGCTGGAGCTGGCGCGCGACCGTAACCCGGACGCCAAGCTCGGCGACTTCATCGCCGACCCGCTGCCGCCGATGGACTTCGGCCGCATCGCCGCCCAGTCGGCCAAGCAGGTCATCGTGCAGAAGGTGCGCGAGGCCGAGCGTGACCGCCAGTACGACGAATACAAGGACCGCATCGGCGAGATCGTCAACGGCACGGTCAAGCGCGTCGAATACGGCAACGTCATCGTCGACCTCGGCCGCGGCGAAGGCATCATCCGCCGCGACGAGATGATCCCGCGCGAGAACATGCGCTACGGCGACCGCGTGCGCGCCTATGTCTACGACGTGCGCCGCGAGCAGCGCGGGCCGCAGATCTTCCTGTCGCGCACCCATCCGCAGTTCATGGTGAAGCTCTTCACCATGGAAGTGCCGGAAATCTACGACGGCATCATCCAGATCAAGTCGGTTGCCCGCGATCCGGGCTCGCGTGCGAAGATCGCCGTCATCTCGAACGACTCGTCGATCGATCCGGTCGGCGCCTGCGTCGGTATGCGCGGCTCGCGCGTGCAGGCCGTCGTCGGCGAGCTTCAGGGCGAGAAGATCGACATCATCCCGTGGTCGCAGGACCCGGCCTCCTTCATCGTCAACGCCCTGCAGCCGGCGGAAGTCGCCAAGGTGGTTCTGGATGAAGACGCCGAGCGCATCGAGGTCGTCGTGCCGGACGAGCAGCTCTCGCTCGCCATCGGCCGCCGCGGCCAGAACGTGCGCCTCGCCTCGCAGCTCACCGGCTGGGATATCGACATCCTGACGGAAGCCGAGGAATCCGAGCGCCGCCAGAAGGAATTCAACGAGCGCACCAACCTCTTCATGGATGCCCTCGACGTCGACGAGATGGTCGGCCAGGTCCTTGCCTCCGAGGGCTTTGCCGCCGTCGAGGAGGTCGCCTATGTCGACCTCGACGAAATCTCGTCCATCGACGGTTTCGACGAGGATACGGCCCAGGAGATCCAGACCCGCGCCCGCGAATATCTCGACCGCATCGAGGCCGAGATGGATGCCAAGCGCAAGGAGCTCGGCGTTGCCGACGAACTGCGCCAGATCGACGGCATGACGGGCCAGATGCTCGTCGCCCTCGGTGAGGACGGCATCAAGACGATGGAAGACTTCGCCGGCTGCGCGGCCGACGACCTCGTCGGCTGGACCGAGCGCAAGGACGGCGAGACGAAGAAGTTCGAGGGTCTGTTCTCGAAGTTCGAGGTCTCCCGCGCCGAGGCCGAGGCCATGATCGTGCAGGCCCGCCTTGCGGCCGGCTGGATCACGGAAGAGGATCTCGCCACCGAGGAAGAGCCGGTCGTGGAAGGCGCCGAACAGGACGCCTGACCGGCGTCCTTGAGGGTTTGACATGCCGCCCGCCCCGTTGCGGTTTGCGTCGGCAGGAACGGGAACCTATATGGGCAAGAAGGACGACGGCGTGAACGAGCGCATGTGCATCGTGACGCGCGAAAGCGGGGAAGCGGATGATCTCATCCGCTTCGTCGCCGGCCCCGACGGCAGCGTCGTCGCGGACCTCAAGCGTCAACTCCCCGGACGTGGTTGCTGGGTGAAGGCCGAACGGGCGATCGTCGACAAAGCGGTGGCCCGCAAGCTCTTCGCCCGCGCCCTTCGGGCCGATGCGAAGGCAGGCCCGGAGCTCGGGGCCGAGGTGGACCGGCTTCTGGCGGCCCAGCTCGGCGGCATGATGAACATGGCGCGCAAGGCCGGCCAGTTCGTCACCGGCTCGACGAAGGTGGATCAGGCGGTGCGGTCTCTGGCCGCCCTCGCCGTCTTCCATGCGGCGGACGCGGCTGCCGACGGCGTCAGAAAGATAGACCAGGCGCGGAAGGCAGCGAGCTTCCTGACCGACGACGAAACGGAAATACCCTCCTTCAGGCTCTTCTCGGAAGGCGAATTGGAGGAGCTTTTGGGCCAGAATGCTTTTATCCATGCCGCAGCGCTTGCAGGGCAGGCGGGTGAGGGTGTAGTGAAGCGCGCAATCATGCTCGAAAAATACCGGGGCGGCGCCCGGGTGGGAGCACATGGCGGCGCTGGCCAGCCGAACCAATGACGCGGTCACCGGCTTGGCGCCGGCCGCATTCGCATTGGACGAACACAATCGAACGACAGGGTCCGATCCGCATCCGGCCCTGATTAGGAACGGAACGGAATGACCGACAACAAAGACGACAAGACGATCAGCGTGGCAGGCAAGAAGACCCTGACGCTGAAGCCCTCGGGGGTTCAGCAGGGGACCGTGCGCCAGGACATGGGTCGTGGCCGCACCAAGGCCGTCGTGGTCGAAACCCGCAAGCGCCGCATCAATCGCCCGGAAGACGAGCGCCCCGTGACGCCCGTTGCTCCGGTGCAGCAGCGCCAGCCCGAGCCGCAGCAGTCGCGCCCCGTGCAGCAGCCCTCCCGTCAGGCCCCGCAGGCCGACCAGGGCCGTCCGCGCGTCGGCGTCGTGCTGAACCAGCTTTCAGCCGAAGAGGTCGAGGCCCGTCGCCGCGCGCTTGCCGAAGCGCAGATCCGCGACGCCGCCGAAGCGCGCCAGCGCGCCGAGGACGAGGCCCGCCGCAAGGTGGAAGAGGAAGCTCGCCGCAAGGCCGAGGAAGAAGCCCGCCTCGTCCGTGAGAAGGAAGAGGCCGAGCGCCGCGCCGCCGAGGCCGCAGCGCCGGCTCCTGCCGTGGAAGAGGCCGCCGCCGCGCAGCCGGCGGCACGGTCCGCCGTCGCGGAAACCGCCGCCGATGCGCGCCCGCAGCCGGGCCGCGTCCCGGTCTCGACGCCGGCCGCCGTCGCCGGCCGTGGCCGCCGCGATGCCGAAGAGGAAGACGACAAGCGCCCGCGTGGCGGTGCGCCCGCCAACCGCGGCGCCGTCAAGCGTCCGGAACCGGCCAAGGCGCCGGCCCGCCCGAAGACCGATGACGGCCGCCGCCAGGGCAAGCTGACGCTGACGACCGCCTCGACCGACGAGGACGGCACGCAGCGCGGCCGCTCGCTGTCGGCCATGCGCCGCCGCCAGGAGAAGTTCAAGCGCTCCATGATGCAGGAGACGCGCGAGAAGGTCATGCGCGAAGTCGTTCTGCCGGAGACCATCACCATCCAGGAACTGTCGCAGCGCATGTCCGAACGCGCCGTCGACGTCATCAAGTTCCTGATGAAGGAGGGCCAGATGATGAAGCCCGGCGATCTGATCGACGCCGACCTGGCCGAACTCATCGCCGGCGAATTCGGCCACACCGTCAAGCGCGTTTCGGAATCCGACGTCGAGGAAGGTATCTTCAACGTTGCCGACGAGGAAGGCGATCTGGAATCGCGTCCGCCGATCGTGACCATCATGGGCCACGTCGACCACGGCAAGACCTCGCTGCTCGACGCTATCCGCCATGCCAACGTGGTCGCCGGCGAAGCCGGTGGCATCACGCAGCATATCGGCGCCTACCAGGTCGAGCAGAACGGCAACAAGATCACCTTCATCGACACGCCCGGCCACGCCGCGTTCACCGCCATGCGTGCCCGCGGCGCGCAGGCGACGGACATCGCGATCCTCGTGGTCGCCGCCGACGACAGCGTGATGCCGCAGACGATCGAGTCCATCAACCACGCCAAGGCGGCGGGTGTCCCGATCATCGTGGCGATCAACAAGATCGACAAGCCGGCCGCCAATGCCCAGAAGGTTCGCACCGAACTCCTCCAGCACGAGGTCTTCGTCGAATCCATGGGCGGCGAGACGCTGGACGTCGAAGTCTCGGCCAAGAACGGCACGAACCTCGACAAGCTGCTCGAAGCGATCCTCCTGCAGGCCGAAATCCTCGACCTCAAGGCCAACCCGAACCGCACCGCCGAAGGTGTCGTCGTCGAAGCCCAGCTCGACCGCGGCCGCGGTGCCGTCGCCACCGTCCTCGTGCAGACGGGCACGCTGAAGCCCGGCCAGATCATCGTGGCCGGCGACCAGTGGGGCCGCGTGCGCGCGCTCGTCAACGACAAGGGCGACCACGTCAAGGAAGCCGGCCCCTCCATGCCGGTCGAGGTCCTCGGCCTTTCCGGCACGCCGGCCGCCGGCGACAAGTTCGCCGTGGTCGAGAACGAAAGCCGCGCCCGCGAGATTTCGGAATACCGCCAGCGCCTCGCCCGCGAAAAGCAGGTGGCCCGCCAGTCGGGTTCGCGCGGCTCGCTCGAGCAGATGATGAACCAGCTCCAGAATTCCGGCCTCAAGGAATTCCCGCTGCTCATCAAGGGCGACGTGCAGGGCTCGATCGAAGCCATTGCCGGCGCTCTGGAAAAGCTCGGCACCGACGAAGTGCGCGTGCGTATCGTCCATTCGGGCGCCGGCGCCATCACGGAATCGGACATCTCGCTTGCCGAAGCGTCCAACGCCGCGATCATCGGCTTCAACGTCCGTGCGAACGCACAGGCCCGCTCGCTCGCCGAGCGCCAGGGCATCGAGATCCGCTACTACAACATCATCTACGACCTGGTGGATGACGTGAAGGCGGCGATGTCGGGCCTCCTCTCGCCGGAGCGCCGCGAAACCTTCCTCGGCTACGCCGAGATCCTCGAGGTGTTCAACATCACGAAGGTCGGCAAGGTCGCCGGTTGCCGCGTCACCGAAGGCAAGGTCGAGCGCGGCGCGGGCGTCCGCCTCGTGCGCGACAACGTCGTCATCCACGAAGGCAAGCTCAAGACGCTCAAGCGCTTCAAGGACGAGGTCTCGGAAGTCAATGTCGGCCAGGAATGCGGCATGGCCTTCGAGAACTACGAGGACATCCGCGCGGGCGACCAGATCGAGTGCTTCCGCGTGGAGCATGTCACGCGTACGCTGTAAGCGCCTCGCGAAAAGCGTATCATGCGAGCGCCGGACCTTTTCGGCGCTCGCATTTTTTTGAAGGTGACCATCATGACCAGAGCAACATCCTCGGCGCCGTCGCAACGCATGCTGCGCGTGGGCGAGCAGGTGCGCGCGGCCATCACCCAGGTCCTCCAGCGCGGCGAGGTGCGCGACCCGCTTCTCGAAAAGACCGTGATCTCCATTTCGGAAGTGCGCATGTCGCCGGACCTCAAGCACGCGACCGCCTATGTGACGCCGCTCGGCGTCAAGGACCACGAGGCGGTGATCGAGACGCTGAACCGCAATGCGAAGTTCATTCGCGGCCGGCTCGGCCCGCAGCTTCGCCAGATGAAGTACATGCCGGACGTGCGCTTCCGCGACGATACCAGCTTCGACAATTACAAGAAGATCGACGATCTCCTGCGCTCGCCGGAAGTCGCTCGCGATCTTGACGCCGAAGACGGCGACGAACAGTAAGATATTCCAGGATAACGATGTCCAAGCCCCGCAAACCCAAGGGCCGGCCGGTCTCCGGCTGGCTGATCCTCGACAAGCCTTTCGATTTCGGCTCGACCGAGGCCGTCTCCAAGATCAAGTGGCTGTTCAAGGCGCAGAAGGCCGGCCATGCCGGAACGCTCGATCCGCTCGCCTCCGGCATGCTGCCGATCGCGCTGGGCGACGCCACCAAGACCGTTCCTTACGTCATGGACGGCCGGAAAATCTACGAATTCACCGTGACCTGGGGCGAGGAGCGCTCGACGGACGACCTGGAAGGCGAGGTGACGCGCACCTCCGACACGCGCCCGACCGCCGACGCGATCAAGGCGATCCTCGGCGGCTATACGGGCGTCATCCAGCAGATCCCGCCGCAGTTCTCCGCCATCAAGATCGACGGCGAGCGCGCCTATGACCTTGCCCGCGACGGCGAGACCGTCGAGATCCCCTCGCGCGAGGTGGAGATCCACCGCCTGACGCTGATCGGCTCGGATGAGAACACGGCCCGCTTCGAGGTCGAGTGCGGCAAGGGCACCTATGTGCGCGCGCTCGCCCGCGATTTCGGGCGCGAGCTCGGCTGCTACGGCCATATCTCGGCGCTGCGCCGCACCTTCGTCGCGCCCTTCGGCGAGGACGACATGGTGCCGCTCGCCGATCTCACGGCGCTGGAGGGGATCGAGGACGAGGCCGAGCGGCTTGCGGCCCTCGACGCCTTCCTGATCGACACCGGCGAAGCGCTCTCCAGCCTGCCGCAGATCGTCGTCAACGACGACCAGGCGCACCGCCTGCGCATGGGCAATCCGATCATCGTGCGCGGCCGCGATGCGCCGGTGTCGGCGGACGAGGCCTATGCCACCGCGCGCGGCAAGCTGGTCGCCATCGGCGAGATCGGCGGCGGCGAATTCCGCCCGAAGCGCGTTTTCACGAGCTGAGGCCTTTGCCGCATACGCAAGAATTCGGGGGTTGGAACCAACGGCTCCCGACTTGATTTCACCACAAGCTGAGGGCTTTATGGGCCGGCGAGGTTCGCTTGACGGCGGGCCGGGGCGGCGCGTTGCCGCCGTGGCCGCTCCGGCGAAGGGTGAAAGGGCTGGTCGTTGACGATTGCGCCGACTGACAGAACGGCATCCGCCAGACGGGCGGAAGGGGGCGACAGCCCCGTCCAGGCCCGCCGGCGCATGCATCACCCGGTCGCCTTCTATCTCGTCTGCCTCATCCTCGTCGTCGTCATTCCCGCCTTCCTCTTCTCCCTCGTGGTGCTCAAGCGCACCAACGAGGCGCAGGAGCGCATCTTCGAATCGCTGCTGCGCACCTCTACGGGCGCCGTGAACCGGGCCGTCGAGCGCGAGATCTCCGGCATGTTCTCGACGCTCAACTTCCTGTCGACCTCCGAGAGCCTGCGCGAGCCCGACTATGCGGGCCTCTACCGGCAGGCGTCGAAGGCGCTGGAGGGCACGGACATCTATTTCCTCGTCATCGACGAGACGATGCGCCAGCTTCTCAACACGCGCGTTCCCTACGGCACGCCGCTGGGTGCGGCATCGGAGCCGTCCTCGGCAGGGCAGGCGCTGGCGCGCGGCGAGCGCATGGTCTCCGATCTCTTCTTCGGCAAGACCGCCCAGCAATGGGTGTTCAACGTCTACCTGCCGATGCGCCTTCACAACGGCCGCCATGTGCTGCTGACGCTGACGAAGAATGCCGAGGCGCTGCGGCGCGCGGTCAATCCCGATATATTGTCGCCGGGCTGGAACGCCGCGGTGCTCGACACGCAAGGCACCGTCATCGTCTCGACGGACGAGACGCAGAAGACGGGCAAGCCCTTCTTCCTCAAGGTCGTTCCCTCGCTCCGCCTCGGCGTCAGCAAGATGCGGGAGGGCGGCGTCAACTACCAGGTCGTCACCGAATTCTCCTCGCTCGCCGGCTGGCGCATGATCGCCTGGGCGAAGTCCGCCGACGTGCAGGCCCCGGCCGTCTCCTCCTTCCTGTGGCTGACGATCGGCGGGGCGGTCTTCGCCGCGCTTGCCGCGGTGAGCGCGTTCGGCATCGCGCGCGTCCTTTCCCGCGACGTGCGGCTGCTCGCCACCGATGCGCGCCGGCTCGGCCACGGCGAGCGGATCGCAATGCGCCGCTATGCCATTTCCGAGCTCGAGACCGTCTCGCGGGCGCTGTCCGAAGCGGCCGATGCGCGCGTCAAGTCGGAGAACGAGGTGCGCTTCCTGATGCGCGAGGTGGCGCACCGCTCCAAGAACCAGCTCACCGTCATCCAGGCCATGCTGAACCAGTCGGCGGCGGGCGCGGAAAACGCCCTCGACTTCGCCGAGACCTTCCGCAAGCGCGTCGCCGGCCTTGCGCGCTCGACCGACCTGATGATCGCCAACGCGACGCAGGGCGTGAACCTGATGGAACTGGCGAAGAACCAGTTGAAACCCTTCACGCCGGACGACGCGGCGCGGGTGCGCATCAGCGGGCCCGCCGTGCTGCTCGACCCGCAGGCCTCCCAGACGCTCGGCATGGCGCTGCACGAACTGTCGACCAACGCCACCAAATACGGCGCGCTCGCCAACGAGACCGGCAACGTCTCGCTGACCTGGGCGACGTCCGGCGAGAACCTCAACCTCGTCTGGCGGGAAAGCCGCGCGACGATCGACAAGGCGGCGATCGCCGAAAGCCGCAAGGGCTTCGGCAGCGTCGTGCTGGAACGCATGCTCGGCATGGCGCTCGATGCCAAGCTGGATTTCATCGTGCATGACGACGGCATCGAATGGCGGGTGACGATCCCGCTCGCCCGCCTGCGAGAGGACCACGCCCATGACGGGAACGGTGCCAAATGATGCCGCCGTTTCCTTCCGAAAAACCCCGAAGGTGCGTTCCATGACCCTTCTCCTCAAGGGTGCCGCCGCCGCGGCGATCCTCTGCGCCGCAGCGTTCCCCGCCGTCGCCGCCGGCGAATGCCTCGTCGACGATCCGACCGGCACGCCGCTCAACGTGCGCTCGGCGCCCAACGGAGCGATCGTGACGACGCTTGGCAACGGCACGCGGCTGGAGGTGATCGAAGAGAGGAAGATCGGCACGAAGCCCTGGCTTTTCGTGGCGCGGCAGGGCGAACGGCTCGGCTGGGTGTTCGGCGCCTATGTCGTCTGCCCGAAGGCGGGCGACGTGCGCGCGCTTGCGCCCGGCCAGCCGGCGGAGCAGCGCTAGAACGGCCCTTTTCTTTCGGCGGCGAATGGTTTATAGGCACGCCAGCAATGCGGGCCCGCCCGCTTGCCTTAACGGCCATTGCTGGACGACATCCCGGCTTTTGGCGACTTTGGTTCCCATTCATGAAAGGACATCTCGATGTCGATCACTGCCGAGCGCAAGGCTGCGCTGATCAAGGAATACGCCACCAAGGAAGGCGACACCGGTTCGCCGGAAGTACAGGTCGCGATCCTGACCGAGCGCATCAACAACCTGACCGGCCACTTCAAGGACCACAAGAAGGACAACCACTCCCGTCGTGGTCTTCTGACGCTGGTTTCCAGCCGCCGCTCGCTTCTTGACTACCTCAAGAAGAAGGACGAATCCCGTTACACGAAGCTGATCGCTTCGCTGGGCATTCGCCGCTAAGACATTTCAGCGGGCGCTTCCTGACGGGAAGCGCCCGCTGCCTTTCCAGCAGGCCGGATGGGCCGGTCCTGCGGAGCCAACCGATGGCCTGTCATGGGGCAGGATTGCAGGATGCTTCTTCGGGGCGATTCCGCCGGGAATCGCGACCGACCTAGGAAACGAAGCCTCCCGTTGTCTTGCCCATGATGCGTCACGAACGCGGATAGACCACCTGCGCCTTTTCCGGGCGGCGGTGCGCGTATCTGCAAAGAAGGACAAGACATGTTCGATACCCATACGGTCGAAATCGAGTGGGCGGGCCGTCCGCTCAAGCTGGAAACCGGCAAGATCGCCCGCCAGGCCGACGGCGCCGTGCTCGCCACCTACGGCGAGACGGTCGTTCTCGCCACCGTGGTTTCCGCCAAGGCGCCGAAGCCCGGCCAGGACTTCTTCCCGCTCACCGTCAACTACCAGGAAAAGACCTACGCCGCCGGCAAGATCCCGGGCGGCTACTTCAAGCGTGAAGGCCGTCCGTCGGAAAAGGAAACGCTGGTTTCCCGCCTGATCGACCGCCCGATCCGCCCGCTCTTCCCGGAAGGCTACAAGAACGACACGCAGGTCGTCGTCACGGTCGTCCAGCATGACCTCGAGAACGATCCCGACGTCCTGTCGATGGTCGCCGCCTCCGCCGCGCTGACGATCTCCGGCGTTCCCTTCATGGGCCCGGTCGGCGCCGCCCGCGTCGGCTACATCAACGGTGAATACGTCCTCAACCCGCATCTCGACGAGATGGACGAATCGAGCCTCGACCTCGTCGTCGCCGGCACGCAGGACGCCGTCCTGATGGTCGAGTCCGAAGCCAAGGAACTCGCCGAAGACGTCATGCTCGGCGCCGTCATGTTCGGCCACAAGGGCTTCCAGCCGGTGATCGACGCGATCATCAAGCTCGCGGAAGTCGCCGCCAAGGAACCGCGCGACTTCCAGCCGGAAGACTATTCCGAACTCGAAGCCGAAATGCTCGGCCTTGCCGAAGCCGAGCTGCGCGACGCCTACAAGATCACCCAGAAGGCCGACCGCTACGCCGCCGTCGACGCCGTCAAGGCCAAGGTCAAGGCGCACTTCTTCCCCGAGGGCGCCGAGCCGAAGTACACCGCCGAAGTCATCGGCGCCGTCTTCAAGCACCTGCAGGCCAAGATCGTCCGCTGGAACATCCTCGACACCAAGAGCCGCATCGACGGCCGCGACCTGGAAACGGTCCGTCCGATCGTCTCGGAAGTCGGCATCCTGCCGCGCACGCACGGCTCGGCGCTCTTCACCCGCGGCGAGACGCAGGCGATCGTCGTCGCCACGCTCGGCACCGGCGAAGACGAGCAGTATGTCGACAGCCTGACCGGCATGTACAAGGAACGCTTCCTGCTGCACTACAACTTCCCGCCCTACTCGGTCGGTGAGACGGGCCGCATGGGCTCCCCGGGCCGCCGCGAGATCGGCCACGGCAAGCTCGCCTGGCGCGCCATCCGCCCGATGCTGCCGACGGCGGAACAGTTCCCCTACACGCTGCGCGTCGTCTCCGAGATCACCGAATCGAACGGTTCGTCCTCGATGGCAACGGTCTGCGGCACCTCGCTCGCCCTCATGGACGCCGGCGTTCCGCTGGCTAAGCCGGTTGCCGGCATCGCCATGGGCCTGATCCTCGAAGGCGACCGCTTCGCGGTTCTCTCCGACATCCTCGGCGACGAAGACCACCTCGGCGACATGGACTTCAAGGTCGCCGGCACGTCCGACGGCATCACCTCGCTGCAGATGGACATCAAGATCGCCGGCATCACCGAGGAGATCATGAAGGTCGCGCTCGGCCAGGCACAGGGCGGCCGCAAGCACATCCTCGGCGAAATGGCCAAGGCCATTTCCGAAGGCCGCAGCCAGCTCGGCGAATTCGCCCCGCGCATCGAGGTCATGACCATCCCGGTCGACAAGATCCGTGAAGTCATCGGTACGGGCGGCAAGGTCATCCGCGAGATCGTCGAGAAGACCGGCGCCAAGATCAACATCGAAGACGACGGCACGATCAAGATCGCATCGTCCTCCGGCAAGGAGATCGAGGCGGCCCGCAAGTGGATCCACTCCATCGTCGCGGAACCGGAAGTCGGCCAGATCTACGAAGGCACGGTCGTCAAGACCGCCGACTTCGGCGCCTTCGTCAACTTCTTCGGCCCGCGCGACGGCCTCGTGCACATCTCGCAGCTCGCCCAGGAACGCGTCGCCAAGACGTCCGACGTCGTCAAGGAAGGCGACAAGGTCTGGGTCAAGCTGATGGGCTTCGACGAGCGCGGCAAGGTTCGCCTCTCCATGAAGGTCGTCGACCAGGCGACCGGCAAGGAAATCGCCGCCGACAAGAAGGGCGACGGCGAAGCTGCCGAGTAAGTCATTTCTTACGTATCGAAGGGGCGCGGAGCGGCACGTTCCGCGCCCCTTTCTTTTGAACACCGGAACCCTGTCATGACCCGCGACGCCCTGAAAACCCTGTTCCACCCCTTCGCCTCCGGCACGCTCGCCATGCCCGGCGAAGGCGAGCGCTATCTCTTCCTCGGCGCCGAGGCCGGCCAGCGCCCGCCGGAAGGGTTCGCCGCCTCGCTGGAGGCCGTGCAGCCGCTGCGCTCGCTCTATCGCGGGCTGGAGGCCGTGCGCGCGCCGGTCAAGCCCGTCATCGAGGGCGAGGATTACGACGGCGCGCTCATCCTGATGACCAAGCACAAGGGCGAGAACGAGAACCGCATCGCAGAAGCGCTGCGCCGCGTGCGCACGGGCGGCCTCATCGTCGTTGCCGGCGGCAAGGAAGACGGCGTGCAGTCCATGCGCAAGCGCCTCGACCAGCTCGGTCTCTCGGGCGATTCCATGCCGAAATACCATGGCCTTGCCATCTGGTTCGCCCGTCCGGAAGACCCGTCCGAGGCGATCGCCAAGCTGGCCGCGAAGCCGATGCGCATCGTCGGCCGCTTCACGGCCGCGCCGGGCATGTTCTCGCACGACCGGATCGACGAGGGCTCGGAACTGCTCGCCACCCGCATCCCGGAGGATTTCAGCGGCCACGCCGCCGATTTTGGCGCGGGCTGGGGCTATCTCTCCGTCATGCTCGGCGGCCGCGCGCCGAATGCCAAGGGCATCGACCTCTTCGAGGCTCATTACGAGGCGCTGGAGGCGGCCAGGGAGAACATGGCGGAGAACTGCCCGAACGTGCCGGCGCGCTACTACTGGTTCGACCTGACGGCCGAGACGCCGCGCGACCATTACGACCTCATCGTCATGAACCCGCCCTTCCACGAAGGGCATGCGGCCGATCACGCGCTCGGCGCCGGCATGATCCGCATGGCAGCGAAGTCGCTGAAGGCCGGCGGGCGCCTGCTGATGGTCGCCAACCGGGGCCTGCCCTATGAGCCGGTTCTGGCGGAGGCCTTCAAGGAAAGCGGCGAAGTCTGCCGCAACGCCCGCTTCAAGGTGCTCTGGGGCCGGCGCTGATCGACGGCCGCCATCAAGCAAAAACGGCGCGAAGTTTTAAACTTCGCGCCGTTTTTTTGTCACTCGCTGTCCGCGCTTCGAAGGTGTTCCAGCGTCGGCATGGAGGTGATGTTGTAGCCGGCGTCCACGTAGTGGATCTCGCCGGTGACGCCGCTCGAAAGGTCCGAGAGCAGGTAGAGCGCGGAATTGCCGACATCCTCGATGGTGACGGTCCGGCGCAGCGGCGCGTTCTTCTGCTGCCAGGAGAGCATGGCGCGGGCATCCGAGATGCCGGCGCCGGCCAGCGTGCGGATCGGGCCGGCCGAGATGGCGTTGACGCGGATGCCGCGCGGGCCGTAGTCGCCGGCGAGATAACGCACGGAGGCTTCCAGCGCCGCCTTGGCGACGCCCATGACGTTGTAGTTAGGCATTAGCCGGACGGAGCCGCCATAGGTCAGCGTCAGCATCGCCCCGCCGTCTTCCATGAGGTCGGCCGCCCGCTTGGCGATCTCCGTGAAGGAGAAGCAGGAGATGACCATCGTGCGGGAGAAGTTCTCGCGCGTGGTGTCGGCATAGAGGCCCTTCAGCTCGTTCTTGTCGGAAAAGCCGATGGCGTGCACGACGAAGTCGAGCTTGCCCCACTTCTCCTTGAGCGCGGCGACGGTCGCATCCACCGAGGCGATGTCCTCGACGTCGCAGGGCAGCACGAAGTCCGAGCCAAGCTCGGCCGCAAGCGGCTTCACGCGCTTGCCGAGCGCTTCGCCCTGGTAGGTGAAGGCGAGTTCCGCGCCGGCACCGGCGAGCTTCTGTGCGATACCCCAGGCGATGGAGTGGTTGTTCGCGACCCCCATGATCAGGCCGCGCTTGCCGTTCATGATCCCCGTCATGCGTGTCATCCGTTGTAGCGCTGGAACACCAGCGTGGCGTTCGTGCCGCCGAAGCCGAAGGAATTGGAAAGAACCGTGTCAATCTTGGCGTTGTCGATGCGCTTGCGCACGATCGGAACGCCCTCGAATTCCGGATCGAGCTCGGTGATGTGCGCGCTCTCGCCGATGAAGCCGGCCTGCATCATCAGGAGGCCGTAGATCGATTCCTGCACGCCGGCAGCGCCCAGCGAATGGCCGGTCAGCGACTTGGTCGACTGGATGTGCGGGATCTTGTCGCCGAACACCTCGCGGATCGCGCCGATCTCCTTGGAGTCGCCGACGGGCGTGGAGGTGCCGTGCGTGTTGATGTAGTCGACCTCGCCCTTCACGGTGGAAAGCGCCTGGCGCATGCAGCGGATCGCGCCTTCGCCCGACGGGGCCACCATGTCGTAGCCGTCGGAGGTCGCGCCGTAGCCGGTGATCTCGGCATAGATCTTCGCGCCGCGGGCCTTGGCGTGCTCCAGTTCCTCGAGCACGAGGACGCCGGCGCCGCCGGCGATGACGAAGCCGTCGCGGCTGACGTCATAGGCCCTGGAGGCCGTTGCGGGCGTGTCGTTGTACTTGGACGACATGGCGCCCATGGCGTCGAAGAGGTTCGACATGGTCCAGTCGAGGTCCTCGTGGCCGCCGGCGAACATCATGTCCTGCTTGCCCCACTGGATCATCTCCGCGGCATTGCCGATGCAGTGCGCCGAGGTCGAGCAGGCGGACGAGATCGAGTAGTTGACGCCGTGGATCTTGAACCAGGTGGCGAGCGTCGCCGAGGCCGTGGACGACATCGCCTTCGGCACGGCGAAGGGGCCGATGCGCTTGGGCGAATTGTTCTTGATGGTGATCTCGGCCGCCTCGATCAGCGTGCGGGTGGAGGGGCCGCCCGAACCCATGATGATGCCGGTGCGCGGGTTGGCCGCGTAGTCGGCCTCTTCCAGGCCGGAATCGGCGATCGCCTGCTTCATGGCGACGTGGTTCCACGCCCCGCCCTGCGAGAGGAAGCGGGCCGCGCGGCGGTCGACGAGGTCGGTCGTGTCGATATCCGGCGAGCCCCAGACCTGGCAGCGGAAGCCGTGGTCGGCGAAATCCTGGCTGAAACTGATGCCCGAGCGCGCGTCGCGCAGCGATGCCGTCACTTCGTCCGCGTTGTTCCCGATGGAGGATACGATCCCCAGACCCGTGACAACTACCCGTCTCATGATATTGACCTTTTTTAGAACGTCCGTTGCGAAGGCGGCTTGCCGCCGCCCTCGGGCTCAAGGCGGCCGTCGCCGCCTCAGGCTTCCTTGTCTTTCGACAGGCCGACGCGCAGGTCGGTCGCCTGGTAGATGGTCTCGCCATCGGCCTTCAGCCAGCCGTCGGCGGTGCCCAGCACGAGGCGGCCGCGCATGACGCGCTTGAAGTCGATGCCGTATTCGAGGAGCTTCGTCTCCGGGCGCACCATGCCCTTGAACTTCACCTCGCCGGTGGAAAGCGCCATGCCGCGGCCGGGTTCCCCCAGCCAGCCGAGAAAGAAGCCGGTGAGCTGCCACATGCCGTCGAGGCCGAGGCACCCCGGCATGATCGGGTTGCCCTGGAAATGGCAGGGGAAATACCAGTCGTCCGGCTTCACGTCGTATTCGGCGCGGATGTAGCCCTTGTCGAAGGCGCCGCCCGTCTCGGAGATGTCGGTGATGCGGTGGACCATCAGCATCGGCGGCAGAGGAAGCTGCGCATTGCCGGGGCCGAACAGCTCGCCGCGGCCGCAGGCCAGAATTTCCTCGTAGTTATAGCTGGATTGCCTGGTCATCGAATGTCTCATCCCCGGTCTTGAACACGCTTGGTCAGCGTTAGATTTAGAGGAGGCGAGGCACGATTTGAAGCACCCTGCTCCCTGTCTTTTTATCGCCGCGCCCCGTCCGGGCGAGACATGAATTGTGCAGTTCGCATACATGATGCTTGCGGCCACAGCCAGCGCAAAGTGGCCGGAAAGCCACCAAGGCCCCGGTTTTCCGCAGGTTGCACGCGGTTTGGCCCCTGCGATCCTATTGAATCCCGGCCGTGCTAAAGTTATATCGAAAGTTCAAGATTGTTGTTCAAGGCCACACGAGCGGATCCCTTGCCCATGACGCATGCATACGAGATGCCCATCGACGAGCGCCTGCGCCACTGCGGCCTGCGCCCGACGCGCCAGCGCGTCGCTCTCGCCGATCTGCTTTTCGCCAAGGGCGACCGGCATCTGACGGTCGAGGAACTGCACGAGGAAGCCGTCACCGCCGGCGTTCCGGTGTCGCTTGCAACCGTCTACAACACGCTGCACCAGTTCACCGAGGCCGGCCTCATCCGGGTGCTGGCCGTCGAGAGCGCGAAGACCTATTTCGACACCAACGTGTCGGACCATCACCATTTCTTCGTCGAGGGCGAGAACCACGTCCTCGACATTCCGGTGAGCAATATCGAGATCGGCAACCTGCCGGAGCCGCCGGAAGGCATGGAGATCGCGCATGTCGACGTGATCATCCGCCTGCGCCCGCGCAAGGCCTGATCCTTCCCCTCACATGACATCGTCCGGATGCCGCCCCGGCCGGGGCTTGTAGACCGGAAAGCGCCAGCCGAAGCGGAGAGCCCCGCCACGCACGACGAAGGCCGTGCCGATGCCGATGGCCGAGGCCGCCCAGAGCGGCGCGCCCGCTGCCATCGCCGCCGTGAAGCCGGCGGCGCCCGCAAGCGCGGCGGTGACGTAGACCTCCGGCCGCAGCAGCACGGAGGGCTCGTTGGCGAGAAGATCGCGCAGGATGCCGCCGAAGCTTGCCGTCAATACGCCGGTGGTGATCGCCACGGTCGGCGAGCCGGTCGCGGCGAGGCCCTTTGCCGCGCCCATCACGCAATAGGCCGAAAGCCCCATCGCATCGAGCCAGAGCAGCAGCCGGTAGCGCGATTCGATCCGGTGGGAGAGCACGAAGACGATGAGCGCCACCGCCACGCAGACGAGAAGATAAGTCGGGTTCACCACCCAGAAGACCGGGGTCGCGCCGAGAATGACGTCGCGGAACGTGCCGCCGCCGATGCCCGTCGCGGCTGCCAGGAACACGAAGCCGATGATGTCGAGCTGCTTGCGCGAGGCCGACAGCGCGCCGGTGGCGGCGAAGACCGCGACGCCGGTATAATCGAGCAGTTCCAGGATCGGCACGCATTCCCTCCTTGCAGGTCCTTTGCGGCCAAGCCTCGCGACAGCTTTGCCGCAGTAGAGTGCCCGCCGCAGAATCACCCGGCACCGGCTCGCATAATGACCGAATCGCCCGCCATGGAAAGGTTTGAGAGATGGCCATCCGCATGACAACCCTCGCGCTTCTCTCCGCCGCCTTCGCCGCAAGCGTCCTGCCGGTGCGCGCCGCCGAGATCGTGCCCGATGCGCTGGCGGCCGTGGAGGCGGAAGTCGCCGGCCGCTGCAAGAGCGCCATCTATGGCGCGGACTTCGCCGACAGCATCGATTTCAACAATGACGGCCTCGTCGACGCGATCTTCAATCTCGGCGCGGTCAATTGCGACGGCGTTCCGGGCGGCCTGTGCGGCAATGTCGGCTGCCCGCACGAATTCTACATCCGGGTGGCCGAGGGCGGCTATTTCCTCGCCGCGACCGCCGATCTCTATGGCTATACGATGAAGAAGCGCTTCGGCAACATGGTGCTGGAATTGAAGGCGAACGCGGCAAGCTGCGGGCGCAGCGACAGCGAGTACTGCACGATGACGATCCGCGTGCGCAACGCCCGCTTCGAGACGATCTCGAAGAAGTAGGCGGCCTATTGCGGCAGGAAGGCGCTGGTGCGGCCCGCCATATAGTAGAAGGCAAGGCCGATCCACTCGCGCACCGCCGTCGTCAGGAGCTGGGTGTTGACCGACGGCTGCGTCAGGTCCAGCCCGAGGCTTGCCGTGCCGGTCGTGCGGTAATCCGTCGGCCAGGGCAGCACGTCGATGCCGAGCTTGCGGAAAAGGCCCACCGAGCGCGGCATGTGGAAGGCCGAGGTCACCAGCAGGCAGTTCCCCAGTCCGTTCTGCGCAAGAAGCGTCTTTGTGTTGCCGGCGTTCTCGTAGGTATCGCGCGAATCCGGATCACGGATCAGCCGGCTCGCCGGAACGCCGAAGGCCGCGAAGAACCGCGTGCCGATCACTGCATCCCCCTCATAGGCGCCACTGAGCGAGCCGTCACCGCCGGAAATCAGGATGCGTGCGGCGGGGAATTGCTGCGCCAGCCGCAGCGTCTCCACGAAGCGGTCTCCGGCCTGGTTCAGCTCGAAGCCGCCGCGGGCCGTCGTCACGTCCGGCTCGAAGGCCCCGCCGAGCGTGATGATGCAGGAAGGCCCGCCTTCCGGAAGCGCGGCACGCGCGATCCGCGCCTCCAGCGTCTGCAGCAGCACGGCGCCCGTGGTGGTGAACAGCGTGACGAAGAGGAGGAGCGCGGCGGCAAGATGCGCCGCAAGACGCAGCCGGTTCCACTTGAGAAGGCCCGCCGCGAGGCCGGCAAGGATAAGCAGCAGGCAAAGCGAGAGCGGCTGGGCGAGAACCCAGAAGATCTTCGAAACGTAGAAGGTCACGCCATGCCCGTCCTGCTTGCCAACCCGTCATGCCCCGGCGGGCGCTGCCGCCGCGGCCTTGCCCCGTCGCAGATAGAGGATGCCGGCCGCAAGCGCAATGCCGGCGGCAAGGACGGCGATGGCGATGAGCGGGCGATAGGCGATCCAGGCGACGGCGATGACCGCCGGGCCGAGCAGCAGCGTGAGGATGAGCGCGATCGCCATCGTGCCGAAGCGCACGATGGAGCCGACGAAGGGCACGACATCGGCGATCACGCCGAGGAACGACAGGATGAAGGCAAAGCCGACGAAGAGGCCGACGAGCCCGCCGACGCGCACGAGCCATGTGACGATCGTGTTCTCGCTCTGCGCCGCGTCGAACATGGCGTTCGCATCGGCGATGCCCGCTTCGCTGAGGAAGAGGTCGCGCCCGTTCGTCGTCCTGTAGGGCGCAAGCGCCGTGCCGCGCTGCGCGCCGACGAAGCTTGCCTCGGCAATGTCGGAGCGCTCGAAGCGGATGCGGATATCGCCGACCTGCGGGTTCTGCGGATCGAGGGAGAAGACGGCCTGGCCGCCGACGATGGCGACCGGCTTTCCAAGCGTCGCCGCCTCGCCGAGCCGGCCCGCGTCCGCGGCGGCGAGCGGCACGGGGCTCTCCTCACCGAGCCGCGCGACCGTCCGCCCGTCGACGCTGAAGGCGCCGATCATCGCAGACGGAACGGCGAAGCTTGCGTCGGCGACCGGCTTTTGCGGATTGTCGTGGCCCGGCTGGCGGAAGCTGTCCGAAGAGACCGCGTCACGCTTCCATTCCTTGTGGTAGGAATAGGTGGTGACGGTTTCCTCGCTGCCGCCGAGCTGCTTGCGCGTCTCCGATCTGGAGGTCTCGACCCACTGGTACATCTCGACGATACGCTCGAGGCCGGCGGCGCCCTCCGCCGAAATGCCGAGCGCGTTGTCCTGCGGCACGCCGACCGGCTTCACGGGGCCGGAAATGTGAACGAGCTTGCCCTCGTTGGCCGGATCGACGCTGTCGTTCCCGACGGAAACGACGAGCCCCGCGCCCTCGACGAGCGCGCGATAGGTCTTCACGGAACGCCCCTCGTTCCAGAAGAGGAGGAAGACGCAGGCGATGAGCAGGATGAAGCCGACCAGGATCCTGACCAGCGCCCCCTTCAGCCTGGAAAACCAGGACGTGGTCGTCGTTTCCGTGAAGCTCATGATGTCCCCCGACAAGGCTGGCGTACTGGATGAGACGCCCGGAAAGCCATGCTTATTCGCGGTCGCTGAACTGCGCAAGCGGGGAACATCTTGACGCCCCCCGCGTTCGGTCGCACGATCGATCAAAGGGAGTACGATCATGACAGACGACCGCGAAGACCGCATCCGCAAGCGTGCCTATGAACTCTGGCAGCAGGAGGGGGCGCCCGAGGGCAAGCCCGACGATCACTGGCTTCAGGCGGAGCGCGAGATCGACCTTGCCGGCGAGCACGAGATCGACAAGGGCGAGGGCGAGATCGGCCCCGACGACGAGCCGAACCTTGCGGCCCTGCGCGAGGCCGTCCGCGAACACAGCGACGTGTTCATGGTCAAGGCCGACCTGGAGGACGCCGACGAACGCGAGGCGACGCCCGGAATGCGCGAGCAGCCGTAAAGCCCGCCCGATTGCCCGAAAGGCTGCCGGACACTTTGGTGCCCACCGCTTTTTGGCCTGTACAAACGGCACGGCGCCGATGACACTCCTCGCCGTGATTCGAGGGGATGTCATGAAATCATGTCTTGCGGTCGCGTTGGCGACGGTTCTTGCCGGCCTTCCTGTTTCTTCCGCGCTGGCCGGCGATCTTGTCGATGAGGTCCGCGTGGGCGTCGGCGGCAGCCTCAATGGCGATTCGTCCCATGACAAGGGCCTCGTCGGCTCCGCCGAGGTCTATCTGGCGCCCTTCCATTCCTCGCAGACCGGCCTTGCCAAGGCGCTTATCGAGCCGCGCGTCCAGGTGGGCGTGTCCGGCGGCGCGGACGCGACCGACCAGGCTTATCTCGGCCTCAACTGGCATGTGCCGATCACCGAGGCCTTCTTCGCCGAGATCGGCGCCGGCGGCACGGTGCACAACGGCAACCTCGACAGCGGCACGGGCCCGCTCCTCGGCTGCCGCTTCCTCTTCCGCGAGCACGCCGCGCTCGGCGTGCGCGTCTCGGAAACGGTGAACGTCATGGCGACGATCGACCACTCCTCCAACGCCAACCTTTGCAACGGCCCCAACGACGGCATCACCCACGCAGGCCTCGCCGTCGGCGTGCGGTTCTAGGAGGATCACTGAAAGGAGGCTGCTACGGTGACGAAGCACTCGGCTTCCTGCGCCTGCGGCGCCCTCCGCGTCCGCCTCGGAGCCCAGCCCCTGCGGATATCGCTCTGCCATTGCGAAGCATGCAAGAAGCGCACGGGCTCCGCCTTCGGCGTGGCGGTTTTCTTCAATCGCAGCGCTGCGGAGATCTCCGGCCCGTCCCAAACCTTCGAGCGGATCGGCGAAAGCGGCAAGCAGGTCGTCTTCCACTTCTGCCCCGCCTGCGGCAGCACGGTCTTCTGGTATCCCGAAATGCGGCCGGACCGCATCGCTATCGCCCTCGGCGCATTCGGTGACGATTCCAGCCTTACCCCGGAACAGGCCGTCCACAAGGAACAGCAGGTTCCCTGGGTCAGAATCGACCTGCCGTAAAGCCGCGAGAATACGCTTCAGTCCAATGGACGGAAAATCGAATATTGTTTCAGGAGAAATTTGGTGGAGCTAAGCGGGATCGAACCGCTGACCTCTTGCATGCCATGCAATGGGTCTTGCTTTCCGCATGTATCCTGACGTTGCCTTATCTGTCAAATAATCGTTTCTTTTCAACAAATCTCCGGTAAGGTGTTTCCGGTGGTTTCCTCTCGTTTCCGTTTCGGGGGTGCCCCGGGGGTGCCCCGAGGCTTTGAAGGTTCCGGTTACATGGCCAAGGATGATGACAAGACCGTCAAGCTTACGAAGCGCGCCGTTGATGCGATCAAGCCGGACGGAACGGACTTCTACGTGTTCGACAGTGACCTTGTCGGCTTCGGTGTCCGCGTCCGGGCGACGGGCGGCATATCCTACATCGTTCGCTACCGCGCCGGGTCCGGCCGGGGCGCTCCCGTCCGCCGTGTGACCATTGCTGCCGTTGGCAAGATTACCCCCGACCAGGCGCGCGAGAAGGCCAAGGACATCCTGGCTTCGGTCGTGAAGGGGGATGATCCGGCGAAGGTGAAAGCCGAGGCCCGCGCTGCGCTCTCGTTCGGTGACCTTGTTGCGAAGTATCTGGATCATGTCGCGGCGAAGAAGAAGTCCGCCACCCATGACCTCTACAAGCATCTCCTGAATAGCTACGCGCTGCCGATCCTAGCGAAGTGCCCCGCTGCCAGTCTCACGTCTCTGGATATCGCCCCTCTGCATCTGAAGCTGCGCGACAGGGCGACGACGGGCAACAGGTTCCTCGCCGTGGTCGCATCGCTCTATAGCTGGGCGATGGAGGCGAAGCTGCTGGCGAAGATGGAGAACCCGGCCGCCGGCATCGAGAAGTTCCGGGAGAGCCGTAGGGAACGCTTCCTGACCTCAGAAGAGCTGGGGCGGCTGGGCGATGCCATTCATGAGGCCGAGACTGTCGGCATTCCGTGGGAGCCTGATCCGAGCAAGAAAGCGAAGCACGCGCCCAAGGCTGAAAACAGGCGCGTCAAGATCGATGCGACTGTTGCGGCCGCGTTGCGCCTCTATGTCCTGACAGGCGCCCGCAGAAGCGAAATCCTGAATCTGACGTGGGATATGGTCGACCTGGAGCGCGGCTTGCTTTTCCTTCAGGACAGCAAGACCGGGCAAAAAACCATTATTCTGAATGGCCCGGCTCAATTGATCCTGTCCGAGCTGCCGCGGGTAGACCGTTTCGTCATCCCCGGCCAGGCGAAGAAGAGGCCGGACGGCACCATGGAGAGCCGCCCGCGCTCTGATCTAAAGCGGCCATGGGCAGCGGTGCGAAAGCGAGCCGGTCTCAATGCCGATGCCGACAACCCACAATTCCGCGTGCGGCTTCATGACCTCCGGCACACACATGCCTCTATCGGGGTCGGCTCCAATCTTGGGCTGCCAATCGTCGGGAAGCTGCTCGGCCATAAGCAAACACGAACCACGGAACGCTATGCCCATCTCGAAGCCGATCCAGTTCGGAAGGCATCGGAGGCTATCGGCGCGCGGATCATGGATGCAATGGGCGGCGTGAAGGGCCGGAAATCGAATGTCGTTCCCATGAAGAAGGGCGGCGGCTGAGAATTATCGAACCTGCAGGGATAGGGCGGCCACCCGACAAGCCGGAATGCACCACCGGTTTCCCTGCGGTAATTGGTGCGGTTGTGCAAGGTGCAACGATGGATATGAAATCAGAGGCGTCGGGGGATGCTCAATCATCAGACTTGGCGGTTATTGAAACTAGGAGAAATGATCTCCTAGACATGGTTCGGAGGAGCGCTTTGAGTCCGACCGATGCCGAAAAAATTGCTGAGGAAGAGAATCTTGGCCCGTTCACCAGTGTTCCACCAACCGAAGAGTTTCCGGTTGATGAAGAGGCCTTTTGGACACTCGAAGAAGCAGTCGCTTGGGTGATCTGGCAACGGTCCGATGCTGTACGACGATTTCATAATCCCTTTCGACAGAAGACTATAGTTTGGCGTGAGGTGTTTGGAAGTCTGGGACCGAGTGGGTATGAATTGGCGCCACGCGGTGATGCAACACTTGACGAAGTCAGAGTATTCGCCGCGTCAGGAATTGATAATCCTATCTGCCCGTTCGATGGAGCCTTGAACCGGGTTTTGCGCCATCTGAAATCCGGGAGGGTGATTGCCGCCGCGGTTCGTGTCGCTGACTCTCAAAGCGTACAGATCGAGGCCCATGAATGGCAGCATCTGGAAATACTGGATACGTCAAGTGGTTCAGTTTCTCTTGGAATCCCTCCATCAACCACAGCCAACTATAAGCGTGTCGCTGTTCCTCGCTCCAAATTACGTGAGCTGGAAGCCATAGCGGAAGTCGAGGATTTGCCGGACTTCCGAGACGAGCGGGCGATTTTGATAGAGATGGTGGAGGATGGCAGGTTACTTCTTCATGATGCAGAGCAGATAGCGCAACAAAAAGGGCTGCCCCCGCTTGCTGTCGTTCCGGATGATTCTGAGTATCGCGTGATGGAAATGTCAGAATGGACCATTGAGATGGTGCTGGCGTGGATTGTTTGGCAGGATGAACAACGTGTCCGCTACTTTTACCAGCCGTATCATCGGATACTGACCGCACCCAGGTCACCTTTCGGTGTTACACCTGAAGCGACGTTGGGTGGTATTCAGCACCTCCTCGATATGGAGGCAGCCTTACAACCGGGAATCGACGCGCTAACAGAAGTAGTTTCCTATGAAGACGCGCTACGTAGTCTCGTGGAGGCGCTTCAATCTGGGGATGTCACTGCGGAAGCGACTGAACTCCGAACAATGAAATTAGTCGATGTTCCAGCTCGCGAATGGGGAAGGTTGACACCAGTAATGAATGAGACTGGTGCAAACATTCTAATGAACGGTTTTAACGTCGCGGTGTATGGCGACGTTCGGTTTGACCGTGCGCAGATTGTCCATCACGGATGGAGCCGTGGTGAAAGCAAGTCGGGTGGACGCGAAGGGGCTTCCGTTGCCGTAGGGGCGGGCGTTCTCGCCACCAATTCTCCGTCGAACATCGCCGAAAGGATCCGGGCTGCGGGGGGAGTGCCCAAGCTTACGCCGACCGAGAAACAAATATGGGAAGCAATACAAACTAGCGGCGGTGAAGGAGCGCTTCCAACTCGGCCGCAAGACTACATTCGCACCATCCAGAATAACACCAAGGGCAGCACCCCGTCCCGATCCTCGATTGATCGATTCTTTGCACGCTTTCGGAATTCGAATGCCCAAGCTTAGTCATTCTTCGTCAAGCTTCGTCAATCGTTGCCATTTGTCTATCTAGCTGAATTCATTGCGTTCAGTTTCCTCCTGCCCTTGGTTCTCGGCGCTGGTTGCCGGGTCTTGAAACAGGAGAAACTAGGCAATGGATGTTAATTCCCGCCCCAAGCTTCGTACCGCTGAAGCTGCCACATACACCGCTCTCGGTATTTCGACCTTGGAGAAGCTTCGCATTATCGGCGGTGGCCCGGCATATTACAAGGTTGGCAAGGCGGTGATTTATGATCCTGCCGACCTTGACGCTTGGCTGGCCTCAAACCGTCGCGCTTCCACGTCGGTCGCGGCGTAACAGGTGCGGCCATGATGAAACCAGAAAACCCGGCGGAGCGCGCCAGCAGCTCCAACCGGGTTCTGAATATCGATGTTCTTGGCAGGACGTTCGATAGCCAGAACCCTACATCTTCCTCCCTCAAATCTCAATCGGAAATGCTCGCAGCGCGCGCCGTCATGCGCCGGTGCCGCGTGAGTTACTGGCACGCTGTCACGATCTGCCAGCTCTCCGGCCTTGGAGGTGCGGCATGAAAAAGCTCACTATCACTGCCCGTATCCCTCCCGATGAAAAGCCTGTGACCGTCATCGGCCGCGATGCATGGGCACTTCGCAACCTCATCAATGCCGGTGCCGCCGGTTGTACGCCGATTGACCATCCCGGCCCGCGCTGGAGCCATTATGTATTTAAGTTGCGCGGGTTTGGCTTCCTGATCGAGACCGTCAACGAAAACCATGGTGGTCCGTTCGCTGGCACCCATGCCCGTTACGTCCTGCGTTCCGAGGTGGAAATCATCGACGACAATAGCAGGAGGGCAGCATGACGAACGTCAAAGCTCGCCATGTCGGAGCCTGCGAGATCAACGGCCACACGGTGGGGTTCTTCACCCCGCCGCACACCGAGCCCGATTTTCTTTGGGTAGAGGTAGAGGCGCTGGTAAGGGCCTTTTTGCCCGAGGACGCAGCGCGTCGAATGCTGGAACACGCCCAGAATTTCGACCGGGAAAATCGGCCCGTCGTAACCGCGCAAAACGGCAGTTCGATAGTGACAATCATGTGCCACGCCATGGCACAAAGTCTCTGCGGCGCTATCGATCAACTCGGCGGCTATCAGAAGCGCGGTGACGAATGGGGCGGAGGCCCCGTGGAAACCGCCTATTGCGTAGCTGCTGGCCGGATGATGGCTGATCATTGGCCGCTGCCAATCTCGCAGCTTGCCAAAGCCTTTCATAATCAGGGCGGCCCGTACATGCGAGGTGCGGAATGAGCGCCGCCCTCGAAGCCAGCTATATCCCCGAGCTGGAACAGGAGGTGCTTGGCGCGCTCCTCGTCTCGGGTGATGTCAAATACCTTCCCGGCTCGTTGGAGCCGGGACACTTCATCGAGCCGCTGCACCGCGAAATCTTCGCCAGCATGAAGCAGGCGGCCACCCAATATCGGTCCGTGCGGCTGGATCTCGTTCGGAATGTCCTGGCTTCGGCCGGGGACATGGACGCCTATAAGAAAACCCTCGGCATTTCGGTGCCGGAATACCTTGCTCGCCTTGCCAGCGGGACGGCGCGCGGCGTGGGCGGCCTGAAGGATAGTATTCCGGCCATGCTGCATCAGTGGGGCCGCTTCTCTGTCGGCCAGGAAGCTGAGCGTTTGCTTCTGGCCGCAGCCGATCCAGGCACCAGCCCCGCCGAGTTGATCCGCACCGCTGCGCAGTCCCTTGATGAAGTGTCATCGACCCTTCGCAGCGGTCGCCAGCGGAAAACCCTGTTCAGCATTGGAGAGGCTTCGGAGACGGCCATCGCCGCGGTGGCCGACGCCATGAAGCACGGGGGCGGCCTCACCGGCACGACATGGGGCCTGTCCGATGTGAACCGCGCCACGGGCGGAATGCAGCCCGGGGAAATGATCATCTGTCGATTGCCACTGAGAACTGACCCGGCGTTTCCACCGAGAATTGACCCGCCTGTTAGGTATGTTTCGGGTCTGCGGTCGTGGTCAAGTTCCTCGTTTTCTCCTTTTTCGTTTTGGTGTCGTGCG